>Ga0185299_10000095_pt1 | contig 284332 bp, 242 predicted proteins | sample PaiPotPPA55metaG_FD_128002 | JGI IMG/M metagenome (GOLD analysis project Ga0185299, IMG submission 128002) | Iron sulfur acid spring bacterial and archeal communities from Banff, Canada, to study Microbial Dark Matter (Phase II) - Paint Pots PPA... ...
CTGCAGTTTGCTCGCAGAGGTAATAGTGTCTGCACGGGCAAACTGCAGGTCTCTCCACTGCGCATCACGATAAAGCCATGATGCTCTGGTCGAGATGACAGAGTTGGGGTGGGATGAGCCGAGATGCACTTACTGTGACTTCGGCTTACCAGCCTCTGCCTGCTGCTTCGCAAGCTTATCTTCAAAATCCTTCTGCTCCTCCAGCACAGAGCTCTTGTAACCCGCAGGATCAATCCACACGGCGGGACCTTGCTTGGGCACCAGCGCAAGCTTACCCAGCATCCCAAAGTAGAGACCATGTGCGCCGAGAAAGATATCGCAGGGTAGCGAGCGCAGGACGTCAAAGGTGTGCGCGTAGTCCCGCGCGATGCCTGGATACGAGGCCGGCTGCTTCGCTGTCGCGACAAGCCTGTACTCCGAAAGCACACTCCAGCCGCCGACAATGACGACGTCACGCGTCTTGCCTCCGTCTTGTACTCGCATCGTCCATGTGGTGGTGCCGCGTGTGTGACCTGCCGTCTTATGCGCGACGAGCACACTGCCTCCGAGCCGCACCTCGTCACCATCGTGCAGCACGCGATCAACGTGTGCCGGTGGCATGAGTTGATGGCCACCGTAAGCGAAGTCACTGCGACCGCCGTCCTCGATAAGCGGTACATCGGCATCCATCACCATGTACTTCGCGCCCGTCTGTTTCAGGATGGCCGCGCTTCCGCCCGCATGGTCGGAGTGCGCATGGCTGATGAGCAGAATCTTGATGTCGGAGAAATGAAACCCAAGCTGCTCGACGCTCCGGCGAATCAGCGGTGGGGAGGACGCCAGATTGGAGTTGATGAGGATGTCGCCCGCCGGAGTAACGACAAGATACGCCGCCAGATCCCGGCTCCCGACATAGTACAGATTGCCCGCAATGCGGAAGGGCACGACGGGCGTAGTCCAATCAGGGTGCGTCTGCGCATGCAAACTGCCGAGAGAGAGCAGGGCGACGACAAGGAACAATAGCTTGCGGCAAAGGCTCATCCCTGCTTGATAGCAGAGCAAACGGTTCAAAAGCCAGCGAAGAACCTGAGGGAACCCTGGCCGTTACGGCCAGGGTCTTTCAAGTTAGGCAGATGGAATGGGCGCTGGCGGATTCAAGACGTACTGAGCTTCACCCTGCCCAAATGACCAGTCATCCAGGCCGTTTTCAGATAACACGATCATGACATTGTCTGGATCGACATTCGCTCGCTCGTTGAGGAGTTGGGCGACCTGCTTGTAGAACGATTGCTTGATCTCAGTCGAGCGCCCCTTCCGGAGTGTTACATGCACGATCAGGAAGTCGTTCGTACGCTGCATCTTCATAAAGTGCGGATCGGCGATTAGTTCGTCCTGAGCGTGTGCGGTCAGGACCACAAAGCGGTCGCCTTCCGGAATGCTGAGAGTAGAGCGCATCGCGTCGTAGATCGAGTCTGCGATCTGCTTGCGCCGCTCTGCTGAGACGGTATTCGAGACGGAGATTCGTACCAGTGGCATGGCTTTTCCTTTGAAAACTTATGATTCCAGGGCTTCGTTCACATCCCGTACGAGATTGCGGATATAACTGCGACGGTTGAGCAGCGCGACCATCGCCTTCTTGCCGGCATCTTTCGCTGCGCTATCGTTCGCATCGACGGCCGTGTCCCACTTGGACCACAGGGCTTCGAGCTGCTGCTGCGACTCGGCGAGCATCGAGGTGAAGTGCTGTTGCGCCTGCTGAAGATCACGGCGCGTATCGGGATCGTCTGCGCCCATTTTTTTCGCCATGCGCATCTCTTCGAGCTGCATGTTCAGCTCGAAGGCCTCTTCGAGCAGGTCGGGCGGCGCGACTTGTTTCTTCTCCGTACCCGCAGCCTTGGCGGCATCGGTCGCCGCGCGCGATTGCTCCTCCATCTGGATGCCTTCGAGGGAGAGCAGATACTCCGTGCGTGCGATGGGGTCGCGCAGCGTGCGGTAGGCATCGTTCAGGTGCGACGACGCGGCGAGCGCGGCATCCTGCTCGGCCTGCGGTTTAGCGGCGAAGCGATCCGGGTGCAATCTGCGCGATTGCGCATAGAAAGCCTTCTCCAGCACCGCGAGGTCAATGTGCAGGTGCTGCGGGAGGCTGAACTGGGTGAAGTAGCTGTTGTATGCGTCGTGACTCATCAGTCTTCCAAATCTCGTCTCGTTTTCTTTAGGTTAGATGTTTTTGCGTGCCAGTGCGAAGCGGGAAATCGTAGACTTCCTATATGACCCGATCGATTGTGTTGCTGCTCTCTCTTTCGCTGTTTATTCCTTCCGCGCTGGCTGCACAGAATCCAGCAGCGAAATCCGATGCCGAGCCTGCATGGATGGTGGATCTCGATCACCGGCGCGAGGAGTTAGTCCAGCGCAACGGTCCTGGAACCGACGCCACGCTGCGCGACCAGTTGCTGGCCATGGCCGATCGTGATCAATCGGCGCGCGGCATGCAGCATGGCCAACCCAAGAGCAAAGAGAAGCTGGAGATAGCTACAAACCTCGCTGAGGTTGACGCCGGGCTGACGGCTGAGTTGAAGGAGATCGTCACAAAGAACGGCTGGCCGACGATTGCGCTGGTAGGAATCGAGGCGTCGAATGGGGCGATGTTGATTCTCACGCATACCGCCGACCATGCCTGGCAGCTCTCGCTGTTGCCGCAGCTTGAGACGTTGGCGGATGACGGCAAGATCGATGGTTCAACGTTGGCGCTGGTCATCGACAAGGAGTTGGTGGCAGAGGGCAAGCTGCAGCGCTATGGATCGCAGTTCAAGTTCGTGGATGGGGCAATGGCGATGTACGGCGTCGAAGATCCCGGAACGCTCGATGCTCGGAGATCCAAGGTGTTTCTTCCACCGATGGACGTGTACAAGCAGATCCTATCGGAGATGTATCACCTGAAGGCGACGGACAAGATTGTAAGTGCGACACCGCCGGCGCAAGCACCACCCGCGCAGTAGGGTAGCGGGTTCATTCCAGTGCGACCTATCAGGTGCTTTATTGCGTATTCACCCAACTCTGTCATCTCGACCGAAGGCGCGCTTTTGCGCCGCAGTGGAGAGACCCCTGCATTTCGCCCGAAGCAGCATTGCCGCCATAGGTAAAATACAGGCGTTTCTCCACTGCGGCGCAAAAGCGCCGCCTTCGGTCGAGATGACACATTAGGAGAAGATTTTAGGAGAGGGCTCTAGGTTTACGCCGAGAAGCTAGACCCGCACCCGCAGCTCTTGGTGGAGTTGGGATTGATGAAGTTGAAGCCCTGGCGCATCAGGGTCTCTTCGAAGTCCAGCACCATGCCCGCGAGGTACAAATAGCTCTTCGGATCGACGAAGAGGCGGACGGGCTTTGCCCCGCTGGGGTCATTGGGGGTCTCGATACCCGCGCCGAAGACGAACGTGCGGTCGCGCTCCCGGGGTTTTGAGTCGAAGCGAATGTTGTAGCTCAGCCCCGAGCAGCCGCCGCCCTGAACGCCCAGCCGCAGACCACCCTCATCGGGCGAGATGCCTTCTTTGGCCATGGCTACGCGGATCCGCTTAAGAGCGTTCTTTGTAATCTCGATGGCAGCCTTGGCGCGTGAGGTCTGACCCTCGGCGACGAGCAGGGTCATGCCGGCGAGCGGATCTTTGGGGGCGGCGGGCGCAGGAGCGCTCATGGACTGGCTGGTCGTCGAACTGATAGAGACTGTGGACATACATTTATTCGATGAGTGCTATAGCCGTGGGGAAGCAGATTCCCTGCGGGAATCACAAAAGAAAGGCAAACGCGCGAAGGCCGGCGGCAATGCTGCCCGCCGGCCTCACGGGTAGGTTTTGCGTTTAGTGAGCCGCGACAGCGACACCGGCTTCTTCGCCGACGCCATTCTTCTTCTTCCAGTCGCCAATCGCCGCGCGGATGGCGTCTTCCGCCAGAACCGAGCAGTGAATCTTAACCGGGGGAAGTGCGAGCTCCTTGACAATGTCGGTGTTCGAGATCGTCAACGCCTCAGCGACAGTCTTGCCCTTGACCCACTCGGTCGCGAGTGAGCTGGAAGCAATGGCCGAACCGCAGCCGAATGTCTTGAACTTGGCATCCTCGATGACCTGGGTCTCGGGATTTACCTTGATCTGGAGGCGCATGACGTCGCCGCACTCGGGGGCGCCGACCAGGCCGGTGCCAACCTCGGACGAACTCTTATCGAGCGTGCCGACGTTGCGGGGATGTTCGTAGTGATCTACAACCTTATCGCTATATGCCATGGAAATTTACCTCGTCTCTTAGATGATACTCCTAACCCAGAGGGTGCGGAAGGGCGCGGTTATTGCGGAGAACCCACAGGGGTTGGGGCCCCGGCATCGTCGCCCGTGCCGTAAGTGGGGTAGGGCAGCGGCTCGGTGCTGGTGGGAATGGTTCGCATCGTAGCGAGATCCTGCTGAACCGTCGCCCACGCGGCTGGGTCTTTCTTCGTAGCAAAGGGCAGGTCCAGGTCGGCGTAGTAGGCAAGAATATCGGCTTTGATGCCCGGTGGCACAGCATCGGCAGGGTGTAGCGCGAGGCTGTGCAGCAGCTTGGCGTAGGTGTCGTCTGTCAGGCGGTAGCCGCTGGGCTTGACCGGGATGCCGGTATCGAGATCGCGATTGATCAAAGGATGGTGTGGGTCGATAGATCCACGAGGGACCTTCTGTTCGGCGCCGGGTTTGGCAGGGAGCGGTTCAGAAGGTGCGGGATCGGAGTGGATGTCGGCTGCAGCGGCGAGCGCGGCGGTACTTCTGGTTGATGGGGGCGGGGTGAAGCGGCGTACCATGGCGTCGAGCTGGTCGGCAGAACGCATGACCGAGTGGATATAGTCGATCTCGGTCTGCTGCGTGGGGCCTTTGACGGCGACGAGCTTCAGCGAGCCGATTTTGGGCAGGATGTAGAGAAAGCCGGCAAGGCAATAGGTACCGATTCCTGCCTTCCCGCGGTAAGCGTCCCAGTTACTTTGCTGACTGACGGCAGTGAGTTCGCTTTGGAGGCGCAGGAAGTCGGGGTCGGTGGTAATGTCGGCGGGCTCGTGCTTACGGTGCAGCAGGGTCACGGCATAGGCGATGCGCGGAATAAAGGTGCGAACGGCGAAGCGATAGTCGGCGACGTTGATGCGTGATCGGCGATGGTCGGTGAAGTCCTCGCGTAATCCGTAGGTCTGGTAGAAGGCCAGGGCGAGTTGACGAGTGGGAACCTGCAGACCGACGTGGCGCAGATAGGGCAATGGCGCGAAGCGGTGGTGTGCTATCTCATTGATATCAAAGGCGAACTCGGTTTGGACGTGCTGATGTTCCCCCTCCGCATAGTTGACGGTCGTGCCGTAGCGCCTGCCTAATGCAGGGAACTCGATGGGTACAGCCCGGTTGGTAGCCACGGAGTGGCCGATGGTGTCGCCGATATAGTGCGAGAGCGCGCCGACGGCGAAGGCCAGCTCGTCCGCGTTGCCGGCGTTGCGGAAGAGGTTCACCACAAAATCACCCGACCGGACGTAGTGGGTGAGGTTGGAGAAGTTGATGTCTCCGAAGGGGTAGTAGCCCATGTCCTGAATGACGCAGCCGCCGTAGGCATAGGCGCGGGCGTGCTCGATCTGCGCGGGAGTCAGCGTTGGGTAGCGGCTGAGCAGCAGCGGGACAATGGAACTCTGCCAGGTGAGATCGATGAGCTGCTCGTGGGTGAGCACGGAGTAGGCGTCTGCGGGGTGGCCAACGCCGAGCATGCAGAGAAGAGCGGCAATCGCGAGGCGGAGGCGGGGTCGCATAAGAGTGTGATGAGAGTTTCGCAGAGAAGGTGGTAGCGGCTCGAGGCGGACCCAGAACCTGTACTACAACATTAAGAACATCATTGCGCAGACGGTGCTTAGTCTTTGTGTGGATACGACCCAAGGTAAATCGCATTGCCATCCGGATCGTGCAGCAGCGCGGTTGTTCCACCCTTAGCATCGGTGACCGGCGGTTTCGTAAACTCAACTCCAGTCTCCTGAAGCTGTTCAGCTATGACTGAAATGTCGCCGCCGCGGAAGTTTAGCAAGTTCTCGGTGAGGTGTCCCTGACAGAGGGCGATACGGCAAACGCCGTTCTGCACGACAACCACTCCGTCCTTTGGGTTTCTTTCAATGGGAATGAAACCAAGCTTCAGATAGAAGGCGAGCGAGACACTAAGGTCGGCGACCTTGAGGGCGAGTTCGAAGTGTCCGAGCGTTGTCGCCCCCTTTAATTTGCCAATATGCTGGGGTGGCCCGGGTTTGGGCAGATCTTGTGGCGGCACGGTGTGTCGTAACTCTTTACGCATGGCTTTGAGATCTGTGCCATGTTCGGTGAGGATCGTAGCCGCGAAGGACTTGTCTTCGCGCAGCAGGCCGAGCACAAGGTGTTCGGTGCCAATATGATCGTGGCTCAAAAAGGAGGCTTCTTCGGCGGCATGGGTAAGCACGCGCCTGCACTCCTGGGTGAGCGGGAGGTCAACGGGGGTGCTGATCTTCTCGCGTACCGGAGTGTGCTGTTCTATTTGACTGCGGATGGATGCAATGCTGGCGTGCGAGTCGAGGAGACGCTTTGTCAGTGCTTGGTCTTCGTGCAGAAGTCCTAGGAGGAGGTGTTCTGTCTCGATGAAGGGGGAACCGAAGTTGCTTGCCTCATGGCGAGCGAAGAAGATCGTGCGGCGAGCCTTCTCTGTATACCGTTCGAACATGCTCTTATCTTGCTCCCATGACGGCTCAAGCAGTTCTTTTCCTCGGATTTAATTCAACTTTCTTAGCCAGATATTACGAACCGAGATCTTTGTAGGGGAGCCTTCCAGCTCTATACCGATCAAACCGGAGACATTGTTCGACGATTTGGGGTCGTCGTCGACATAGGCCGCCATGAGTTGCCCATTCATAATGTGCATCATGACGCCGCCACGGGCGATGATCTCGTACTGGTTCCAGTCGTTGATCTTGATGGAGCCGCCCAGGGCATCGCGGCTGCCAATGTTGCCGAGCAGTCGTTGCGATTTGCCGGGTTCGGATTCGGTCACCTGGCCACGCCAGGCGAGGATGCCGAGGTCGGTATTTTCAGAGTAGAACTGACCGTTGTAGGCGAAGGTATTGGGCGAGACGGGATACCAGAAGTCAGCCTGCGGGCCGGTCATCATCCACTTGAGCGGTGGCAGGAGAATGCCGGGTTGGGTGCCACGAATCCAGACCTTGCCCACCGAACTGCGGTACTGGATACCACTCCCGCCGCCCTTCTCAACCTTGATCTCGAGCTTCAGATCGAAATCGTGGGCTTCGGTGCCATGGTAGGAGATGTAGCTGTTGGCGCGGCGACTCTCCGTCGTGGACTCGCCGACGATGGCGCCATCTTCGACGCGCCAGACGTCAGGGTCACCGTCCCAGTCCTTCAGGGTTTTACCGTCAAAGATCTGGGTGAAACCGCCGTGCTCGTCGAAGTCTATGGGGTCGGGTTCGTGAAATCGGATGGCATGTTTCGGCGCAGGTGCGGTCTGAGTGGATTGTGCCGGCACCGAAGTCCCAGAGCCGGCAGGCTGCACGGATGTGCCTGTCGCGGCCTGTTGAGCTGGCGCAGTGCTGGTCGCAGCCAATAGAAATGCAGCGAGGAGTGCATTCCTTCCACGAGCAGAAATCCCCTTATGCGTTATGGCGTTTTGCATCATGCTTTACCTGTCCAGTGTTTCCATGCCCACCGGCACGGATGTCGTTAGGGTTGAACTCTCTGTGGAGGCTGTAGCCTATTGAGCTTTTTGCTTCGCTCGATGATTTTACTGGCAGAAAAGAGCAGCCTCCGCGCTTTCGCAAAAAGATTGCTAAAGCGCAGGGGCTGCTTGATGTAGAGCGAACAAGAACAGAGCTTTGAACTGTTTCCTGTTTCCTGTTTCCTGTTTCCTGTTTCCTGCTTCCTGCTTTTAGTGCGCAGCCCACTCGATCTTCGAGAGGTCGATGCCTTCTTTGACCATCTCGTATAGCGGCGATAGTTCGCGCAGCTTGGAGACGACATCGATCAGCTCATCGCAAGCGTAGTCGACTTCTATTTTGGTATTGAAACGGTCTGGCCAGCGACGCCTGGGTCTGTGTTGCCGGCCGGGTGCAACAAATGCCAGCATCCGGCAACGAAGAGCCCAACCAGCAAGGTACCTTCAGTCGGCTGCCACGAATAAGGAGAGTTGGAGGCGATGGCATTGACAGCAATGAAAAAGAGAGACGTCTCCAGAACTGTCCGCGCAAACGTATTGCCGCGGGCAAAGAGTCTCCATGCCACCAGAGCCATGGGCAGGGACAGGACGGCGACATCGTATTCCTTGATTCGTGGATTGAGGAGGATTACGCCCAGCAGCATAACGGGAATCCATTGCTGCAGTGAAAAGTGGCCAGCAAAGAATCTTCGTGCAAGGTAGAGCAAAGTGCCGAAGACTATCGGGGCGTAGAGGACATAGCACAAGGTGCTGGCGAACGAGTAGGGAAACCCATGAAAGAACAGGGTATTGCCGAGCAGTCCAGAGGGGCTGATCCCGAAATCGTGGTTGTAGCTGAACTGAAGCTCGACGGCTTCCATGTAGTGATGAAAGGCCGATGGCCACACCAAAGGCTGTATTGCGAACAGCATAATTCCCGTAACACCGGCGAGGCAGGTGGGAAGCCACTGCTTACAGGCCGAGAGAACCGGGATCGCCAGCAGACTAAGCAGTGGAGCCTTGTAGCATGAGGCGATCACTGTGGCGAGATAGAACCAGGTCCAATGTCCACGCCGCCAACCCAGGAGCGCGCCGGTGAAGATCAGTCCGTAGAGAATATAAGAGAGGTTTCCACTGAGTAAGACCATGGTCAGAAGGAAGCCTGGAAAAAATAGGGCTGCGGGTGCGATGAGCGAGAAAGTTCGCCGCTCTTTCGGTTCTGTAGCCTGTAAGGCGACCCAAACGATCGCGATCGACCCGATGGCATATATCAGCCAGTAGAAGATATAGCTGATGCGCGGCGGCCACGAGCTGACGAGTCGAAGCAGCGGAAGCGTAATAGGCGAGTAAACGTAGGTGAACGGTACAACGGCAAAGGGGTCAGGATGAAGCAGCCGTTGGCTATGCACCGCACGCTGTACGGCGATGCCATCGGCATAGGGGTCGTGTCCCGCCCGAAGCGATTGGACGGCATTGGCATAAACGTGCAGGTCCCAGCCTGTAGCGGGTTCCTGCACGGAACTTAGGATGGGAACGGTGGCCAGCGCCACCACCCAAAAGACAATTGGAAGAATCCGATACCAGATACTGCGATCTCTCATAACAAAATCTCTGCTGCCGCACCGCTCAGGATGGAGTTTTTCGGAGGTGCTAATTTTGACGACTGCGAACCATTGGGAAGTCTTCATCGGAGCGACCTCGCTTCTCTGCCAGCTGCGGGCGTCGGCAGCTGCTCCTCCGCTCTAGCAGAAGATCTTTTCTTCCACGTGAAAAGGCTGCTCATGGAGTAATTCCATACGGAGCTGATTAATATTCCTGCCAGGCCAGCGAAATACCAGGACCAGCCTGACTGGAACAAGGAACGAGCAACAATTAAATTTGCCCACGCGCCGAATAAACATGCCAAACCAAAAGACCCCAGGCCCAAAAAGAGATGCATCCCTCGCAATCTGAGATCGTAAAAAGTAATGAGATTGTTGATGAAAAAGTTCTCCGTCATGGCGAGAGCGGTAGCGATGATCTGCGCAGGAACGAAGCTTATGTGCGCGAGCGACATAAGTGATAGCAGGCAGAGAAGATGGGTAACTACACCTGTAGCGCCCACCAGGGCAAAGAGGACGAAGCGGGCTGGAATAAAACCTTTGGTGAGTTTATTCACAAGAAAGAAGAGATAGTCAGCTCCAGTGTTGAGGTCCAGCTTGCTTTTGCCTTGCTCGCGCTGGCGGAAGCAGTATCCAAGCTCGCCGACCCGTACAGGTTCTGGGCTTGATGCCAGCATATCGAGAAGAATCTTGAAGCCGCCGCACTGCATGCGACGGACTACCTTTAGAAAAAAAGCCCGGTCCACAAGGAAGAATCCGCTCATGGGGTCGCTAAGCTCACAACGGCAAACAAGCTTGCTCATCTTCTGGCCAGCGCGACTAAGGAAGATTCGCCTGGAAGAAAACTCTCCCATGCTTCCGCCGTGGGCGTTTCTTGTTCCGACAATCACGTCTAAGCCGCGCTGCTTTAACTCCGTGTACATCAGGGGTAATAGCTCTTCGTCATGTTGCAGGTCAGCATCCATCACCGCTACATGGGCAGCGGTTGTCGCCATGATCCCTTCAATGCAGGCTGATGATAGTCCTCGTCTTCCAATCCGCTGTATGAGACGGATTCTCCGATCCTGTCTGGCGTAAGACGCTATGAGGCTCGCCGTGCCATCGGTCGAATCGTCATCGACGAAGATTAGCTCCCAGTTTAAGGAGCCCAGAGTCGCAGACAGTTGCGTAATGAGTTTGGCGATGTTTTCGCGTTCATTGAATGTCGGCAGAACGATCGCAAGATCCGTATGCCCCCCGCTCCGCTCCTCATCGCATCCCGAGGCGCTTTGCGGCGCTGCGGATATTGATGCTGTGAGAGTTGCGCTGCTTGTCTTCAATGGCTGTCTAAAGCCCCCTGCATCTGAATCGCACCGTGTTAGACGCGTGCTTTCAAAAGCTGGGTTAAACGAAAAAAAACGCTGCCGAAGCAGCGCTTTTTCGAGTCTCGTCGGTCTAACTTAGTGCGCAGCCCACTCGATCTTGCTGAGGTCGATGCCTTCTTTGACCATCTCGTACAGCGGCGACAGCTCGCGCAGCTTGGAGACAACATCGATCAACTTGTCGCTGACGTAATCGACTTCAGCCTTGGTGTTGAAGCGGCCGAGGCCGAAGCGGATGGAGCTGTGGGCAACATCATCGCCCAGGCCCAACGCCTTCAGTACATAGCTGGGCTCCAACGTAGCCGAGGTGCAGGCCGAACCGGAGGAGACAGCGATGTCGTTGATGCCCATCAGGAGCGATTCGCCCTCGACGTAGACAAAGCTCATGTTCAGGTTGCCGGGCAGGTGGTGGTCCATGTTGCCGTTCACCTGGGTGTAGTCGAGCGCCTTCTCCAGCTTCGCGCGAAGATAATCGCGGAGCTCGATCTCGCGGGCAGCTTCCGCTTCCATCTCGTTCTGGCAGATCTCGCATGCCGCGCCCAGGCCGACGATGCCCGGAACGTTTAGCGTGCCCGAACGCATGCCGCGCTCGTGGCCGCCGCCGTTAATCTGCTCCGAGATCTGGACGCGCGGATTACGACGGCGAACGTACAGAGCGCCGACACCCTTGGGGCCGTAGATCTTGTGGCCACTGAGCGAGAGCACGTCAATGTTGTCGGTGATGACGTTGACCGGAATCTTGCCGACAGCCTGCACGGCGTCGGTGTGGAAGAGCACACCCTTCTCGTGGCACAGCTTGCCGATCTCGCGGATGGGCTGGATCACGCCGATCTCGTTGTTCGCGTACATGATCGAGACGAGGATCGTCTGGTCATCCATCGCGCGCTTCAGGTCTTCGATGTCGATGAGTCCATCAGCCTGCGCGGGCAGGTAGGTGATCCGGTAGCCGGACTTCTCCAGGCGCTTGCAGGTGTCGAGCACAGCCTTGTGCTCCGTGACCTGGGTGATGATGTGGTTCCCGCGCTCGCGGTACATCTCGGCGATGCCCTTGATAGCGAGGTTGTTCGACTCGGTGGCGCCGGAGGTGAAGATGATCTCCTTGGCGGTACAGCCGATGAGCTTGGCGATCTGTTCGCGCGACTTTTCGACCGCGGCCTCTGCCTCCCAGCCGAAGCTGTGGTTGCGGCTGGCGGCGTTGCCGAAGATGCCGGTCAGGTAGGGCATCATGGCCTCGAGCACGCGCGGGTCCAGCGGTGTGGTGGCATGGTTGTCCATGTAGATGGGCAGTTTGACGCCTGCGGGCAAGGGCTCGTTCGACTGGGTGACGTTGATTCCGATAGTTTCAGCCATGATGGTTGTGCTCCTAAACTTGGGTAATGCTGGTGATTTCCAGCCAGCTTTATACGACAAGCCAGCCATTTGCGAATAAAAACTAGAGCGCGATGCTCACGAGACCGCCGGCCAACGCCGCAGCAGGGGAAGTCTCTGCCGGCTCAATCAGATCCGAGACGTGAATGCCGCTCAGCAGTTCCTTGATGCTGTCGTTGACTTTGCGCAACGGTTCTTTGATGGTGCAGGTACCGTGTAGGTCGCAGGTTCCGTGGATCGTAATGCAACTGGTGATGAAAAGCGGCCCGTCGATGGCGCGAATGACCTCAAACGCCGAGATATCCTGGGCCGGACGGGCAAGCGCGTAACCACCGTTGGTTCCGGCGTGCGAGACCAGCAGGCCGGCTTTGGCCAGCGTCTGGAGAATCTTGGCCAGAAGCTGCGGAGGGATGTGGTAGGCCTCGGCGACATCCTTGGCCGACTGTGCACCGCTGTCGGCCTGCTCAGCAAGGTACTTGAGCGCCATCAGCCCGTAGTCCGCTTTTTTAGTGAGTCGCAGCATAGTCGATATTGGCGAATCTGATGCTCGTCGCGTAGATTTCGGCCATTCTCAGTGTACGGCGCGCGGCGTCTGGAAGCAAGACTAATGCAGTCGGATATTAATAACCCTGGCTCGGAGCCATAGCCCGGAACCAGGGCTCGGAAGGAGAATGCTGTCTATGAGTGCGGTTGAGCGTAGGCGCGAGATAGTTGTGCGGCCCGTCGAAGGCGGAGACGCCGCGGCGGTCGGCGAGTTGATTGTGCAGCTTGGCTATGCACGGCCACTGGAAGAGGTGCAGGGGTGGATTGAGGAGCTTGCCGGCTACGCAGAGAGACAGTCAGTCTTTGTCGCTTGTGAGGAGGATCAGGTTGTGGGCTGGGTCGAGGTATCCCTGGAGCGGCGTCTGCAGGCCGCGCCCTTTGCCCTGATTGGTGGCCTCGTCGTAAGGAGTGGCTTTCGAGGAAAGGGCATTGGGCGGCTGTTGTGCGAAGCGGCGGAGCGATGGAGTCGGGAGCATGGCGCCAGTGTTGTCAGAGTGACGTCGCGCAGCACTCGAGAGGCTGCCCACCAGTTTTATCTGCGGGATGGGTATAGCCAGGTGAAGACATCCCTCGTGTTCGAGAAGAGACTCCAGGGCTGACGACCCCGGACTGCGTATACAGGTGGTGGCGGGAAATCGGCTACTATGCGATATTCCATTGAGCCATCTCGTGAATGCTTTCCGTCAATTCCGTGCCACTCCCAACCTGCTCACCATGCTGCGGTTGTTCATTCTGCCGTTCCTGGTCATCACGATTCTCGATGGCCACTGGGGAGTAGCGTTTGCCTTGCTGTGGTTGGCTGGAGTGAGCGACGGCCTTGACGGTCTGCTGGCGCGTTGGCTGCAGCAGCGCACCACGCTCGGCCAATACCTCGACCCCATCGCCGACAAACTGTTGCTGAGCACGCTGTTTATCGTGCTGACCCATGTAGGCCTGATCCCGCGCTATGTAACGGTGCTGGTCTTCAGCCGCGATCTGGGGATACTGCTGATCGCAACACTGCTGTTTGCCACTAACACCCTGCGTGACTTCCGCCCCAGCCTGCTGGGCAAGGTGAACACCGTAGTGCAGATTCTGGGTGTGCTGACGGTGATGACCTGCCAAGTGATCCCGCGGGCAGGGCTTACCCAGCTAAAGAGCCTGTTGCTGTGGACAATTGCTGTGCTGGCGCCAGTCTCGGCGGCGGAATATGCGTGGATTGTGTTCCGGCGAGTGCATGAGCCGGCGGCTGCTGTGCCGCCGAAGGCATAAGAGCTTTTGCCACAGAGGTTTCGCGGGATAGGCACGGACGCCATCGCGACCTCCGCGAAACCACCGCAGACGCAAGCGCGGTCACAAATGCTTGTCTCGCGCTTCGCGTCAAAACCTCTGCGCCCTCTGCGTTAAAGATTTTCGCTACAACTATCCCCTGTTGCAGGCGGAACTGGGTTGCGGGGCTGACGAGTTGCAGATACACTGAATAGACGCACCAGAGGCGCGTAGCTCAGTTGGTTAGAGCGCTACCTTGACACGGTAGAGGTCAGCGGTTCGAATCCGCTCGTGCCTACCACTCCCTTCCGTAGCATGGGCAGGATAGAAACCGGAGAAGGCTTCCGGAGCCTAGATTGCGCGTGGGTTGTTGCTGGAGTCTCTTCTGGGGCAAAAGATTCGTTTGGAGTAATGTCATGGCACAGGTATGTGAGCTTTGCGGCAAAGGTCCGCAGTTCGGCAACAACATCTCGCACGCGCACAACGTAACCCGCCGGCGCTGGAACCCGAACCTTCAATCGGTTAAAGCTGTCACCAACGGCGCGACCAAGCGCGTAAAGGTCTGCACCAGCTGCATCAAGACCGGAAAAGTTGTTAAGGGCTAGGAAACAGCAAACAGGAAACAGCAAACAGTAGGCCCTTGTGGATACTGTCGCCTAACTGTACCTATCGCACAGCTCAAGAAATCAGAAAAAGCCCCGCCTGCATAAGCAAGCGGGGCTTTTTACTTAATCTGTTTCCTGTTTCCTGTTTCCTGTTTCCTGTTTCCTGTTTCCTGTTTCCTGTTTCCTGTTTCCTGTTTCCTGTTTCCTGTTTCCTGTTTCCTGTTTCCTGTTTCCTGTTTCCTGCTCTTAGCTCTTCTTCTCAAACGCCAGCGACGCTGAGTTGATGCAGAAGCGCTGCCCGGTGGGTTTGGGACCGTCGGGGAAGACGTGGCCGAGGTGTGCCCCGCAGGTAGCGCAGGTGATCTCAATGCGGCGCATGCCGTAGCTATTGTCTTCGTGGGAAGTCACGGCATCCGACGAGATCGGTGCATAGAAGCTTGGCCAGCCGCAGCCGGAGTCGAACTTGGTTTCGGACGTGAAGAGTGGAGCGTCGCAGGCACCGCAGTGGTACATGCCGTCGTCGTGGTTGTTGGTCAGAGCGCCGGTGAAGGGGCGTTCGGTGCCCTTCTCTCGCATGACGTGGTACTGCTCGGGAGTGAGTAGGGCGCGCCACTCGGCATCGGTCTTCTCAATCTTCTTCGGCTTCGTGCCGGTGGTTATCGTGTCTGGCATAGTCGTCTCCTCTGGTCTCCATTAGATGCTGCCGGATGGCCGACGGTCCAGTAGCGAGCGGAGAGGACAACGAACTTAGAGCCTGTTCTGGATTTAAGGGAAGAATGCCCTGAACGAAGTTTGTTTCGTGAACAGTCTTTTCGATTGCTCTTAGTGTGACTCTTTCGCGTATTCCGCTGGCAGAACTATTTACCTTTGGCAACTTAGAAATACTTAGACAAACGAATAACTAGGTATGTCGCTGCTACCCCCTGGTTCTTGAATCAATCTTTATTCTCTGGGTATTTTTTAACTTGCGCATCACAGCGAGTCCGGAGTAGTGTGTTTCGAGTTTCAGTCAAGCGCTTTTACGAGGAAATTGTCGCTGGGTGCGGATGATCCAGCGACGTGCCTTCGTGCGGAATGACAATAGCCGCGGTCTCGGTGCGCTGCTATTGTCCTGCGCTGGAAGTTTGCGAATGTCAGTTTTCTTGCATTCGTTTTAGTGTTTTTTCGTTTGAGACAACCGCTTGACGTTGATGTCATGACATATCCATGCTCTGCATTTTGCTGTCAGTGATTGGTCCGATGCGAAATAAATATCTGACTTTTGTCACCTGTGAATTTTTCGCTTGCGTATCGCACAAAGTTCGGAGTAGTGTGTTTTTCGCTCAAGTCAACCGCTTTTATTAAGCACTCTGCGATGCCGCTGGGCCTTGTTTCATGTTCCATGTTTCATTTTGAGGAGACCTGCCATGTTGAAATTCGTTCGTGTTCTCTGCTGTACGTTCATGCTCTTTACCTGCATGCTGCTGGCCTCAGCGCAGCTGTCTACGGCCAGCATGTTCGGTACGGTGACCGATCCCACCGGAGCCGCGCTCCCGAAGGCTACGGTGACGCTCACGCAAACAGATACCGGATTCGTCCGGACCGTTGTCACGAATGCCGATGGTTCTTATCGCGCAGACTTTCTGCCTGTAGGACCCTACAAGCTAAAGGTGGAGGCCGCCGGTTTCAAGACCCTGGAGCGCGAGGGCATCGTGCTGACCGTAACCGAGGATGCCCATCTGGATCTGCCATTGCAGACTGGGGGAGCGACACAGACGGTTGAGGTAACGGCCGATATTCCGCTGCTTAACACCGGTAACTCGGTGCTGGGCCGGACGGTCGATAACGTGGAGATCGACAACCTGCCACTAGTGGATCGCAACGTGTACCAGTTGCTGGATCTTGTGCCCGGCGTGCAGAACAACAATGCCGCAGGCACAGGCGGCAACGGCGGCGTAATCAATCCGCTCGGCTACCCGGAGCAGCACGTCAAGATCAACGGTTCCACCGACTCGGGTGTTGGCCAGGTCTCGTACTACCTGGACGGTGGCTCGAACATGACCGGTGTGCGCAACACGGGTAATCCGCTGCCGAACCCGGATACGATCAGCCAGTTCCGCGTGGACACCAATAACTTCTCCGCGCAGTTTGGCCGCAACTCGGCTGGTGTGGTCTCGGTGATTACGAAGTCGGGTTCCAACCAGTTCCACGGTTCGGTCTTCGAGTTCTACCGCGATCGCAACTTCAACGCGTCGCTGTATGGAGTAGGGAAGTTACCCTACAACCAGCAACGATTTGGGTTTACAGTGGGCGGTCCCGTCCTTCATGACAAGCTCTTCTTCTTTGGATCCTACGCGGGGTTCCGCTTCATCTCGGACAACAATTTTGTAACCACCGTGCCCAGCGCAGCGATGGATGCAGGCAACTTCTCGGAGAACATCCCTACGAACTCGACCACTCCGAGTTGCACGGCTGCCGAGCAGTCTTCGACGCGGTTCTGGGCCTGCAATCCCTATAAACCCAAGGCGAGCGCGTATTACCCTGGCAACATTGTTCCTATCTCGGATTTCGATCCCTCCATTGAAGCCATCCTCAAGGCTGGGCTTATCCCGACGCCGAACCCTTCGCTGCCCTCTGACAGCATCTATACCCGCCACGATCTCAGCCCGTTCCACGAGAAGACGGACGAACAGCTCTACAAAGCTGACTATGACATGACGCACAGGCAGCGTCTGACGATGAGCTACTTCCATGAGACCGGCGACTTCGTCGTGAATCCATCCGGAAACAACATCCTGGGCTGGGTAGTCCACGATTACAAGTTCCTTCAGCACGATGCCAACATCGCCCACACCTGGACGGTCAGCAACAATACGGTGAACCAGTTGATGTTGAACTACACCCGCCTCATCGGCGGCCGCGTGCCGTCGCCTGCCGACAGCCTTGCGAACTACGGGTCGACGTTCGCCGAGCAGACCCCAAACGGTTCGATCTGCGGTGTGCCGGCGCAAGCGGGCTGCTCGCGGCCGCAACTGGCTCCCAGCGGTTGGTTTACAGCGGGCAACGCCATCACCGGGCCTGTGACCGGTAGCAACGTGTATGCCATTCGTGATGTCGTCAGCAGCACGCACGGCCAGCACACGCTTTACTACGGTGGTGAGGCCGATCGTGAGAACGACGCCCAGCAGACTACCCTCAACGACTATGGTGTCTTTAACTTTACGAACCACACCAACACTGCCAATCGTTCCTCGGCTGCCATTACCGATTTCTTCTTCGGATCACCGAACACTATGGAGCAGGATGTTCCGGTGTATGCCAACGCGAACTACTTCAACTACGGCTTATTTTTTCAGGACGACTGGCGTGCACTGCCGACCCTGACGATCAACCTCGGCATCCGATACGACATTCAGACGGCGCCGACCGATACGCAGCGCATGACAATGCAATTCGTACCTGGCAAGCAGTCCACGGTTGCCCCTTCTCTGCCCCTCGGAATTCTGCTTCCCGGCGACCCAGGGGTACCGGCGGGGGGTGTTGCGAATCGATATGACCACGTCTCTCCGCGCGTTGGCCTGGCCTGGACGCCCTATCCGAACGGCCACACGGTCATTCATGCAGCGGCTGGCATCTTCTATGGTTCGGTGGGTGGCAATCTCTTCACCTATGCGTCCAACGGCGAGCCATTCTCTGGCCGTCCCAGCTTCGGCAATGTGATTCACGTCAGCAATCCGTACGCCACCGATCCAAAAGATTTCTGCAATGGCAGCGCGGCCTGCATCGCGGGCGGTGTAGGTCACTCGCCTTACCCGTTCATCTACGACCCCAAGAATCCGAAGTTCGTCGTTACCCCGGCAGCGCTGATCTCCATTGATCCGAACTTCCACTGGCCGGAGATCTACCAGATCAACTTCGGCTTCCAACAACAGTTCACCAGCAGCTTCGCGATCTCGGGCAGCTACGTAGCATCGCTCTCTCGCAAACTACCGATCGAATGGGACCTCAACTACCCAACCTTCAACATAACCAGCACAGGAACCTCCGGGGCCTCATGTACCGATCTGACCCAGGCCTGCGGGTATGCCAACACCAGCAGTACCGCCAATAACCGCCGTCCCTTCAACCAGAAGGCATACGCCGGCGGTTCAGCGGCGAATCCGGTCTTCTCCAGCATCTCGCAAATTCAGTCTTCGGAAGGCGCCAACTACAACGGTCTTCAGATTACGGCTCAACAGCGCCTCACGCGCGGCTTCAACATCCAGGGCTTCTATGTCTGGTCGAAATCACTGCAGAGCGAAGACCTGGATACAGCGGGCAATACTGGTAACAGCGCGACGACTGAAACGGAGGATCCAAGAAATAAGTTCCTCGACCGTCAGCGGTCGGACTTCGACCAGCGTCATGTTGTGGCTATTTCGTTCGTGTACAAGCCGCAATACGGCGTCGAGAACAAGGTCGTTCGCCAGCTCGTCAACGGCTGGACGATCACATCGATCATTCAGTTGCAGAGTGGTAATCCCATCAACGTCACCACTGGCTCGGACAACAACGGCGACGGTGTGACGAACGATCGTCCTAATCTGGCGCCCGGTGTAGCTCGTGCGCGTGTCAGCGACACCCACGGTTCGCGCTCGGCCATGAGGCAGGAGTGGGTCGATCCCTCCCAGTTCTGTGTCGCTGGTGCAACGTTGAATGGCGTCGTCGCCTGTCCGCAGAACGGCGCGGGGCCTGCCCACTCCGATGGAACGGTTCGTCAGAATACGCTGGATGCGCCAGGGCGTCGCGGTGTCGCAGCGTCGATCTTCCGCGACTTCATCATTACGAGCCACGTAAAGTTCCAGCTGCGTGGCGAGGCAACGAACGTCTTCAATCTCACCAACCTGCCGCCCCCTCCTTCCCTCACACTGAGTTCGGGGACTCCTGCGACTACCAGCAATCCAACTGCCACTGGAACGTTCGGCAGAATCAACTCTGCTATCAGCGGTGGCCCCTTCGGCAACCGTATCATCCAGGTCGGTGGCCGTATCCTCTTCTAGCCTCCAACCGAAGTGAAGCGACAGACGGCGAGATTCTCTCGCCGTCTGTCGCATTTCGGGATGTGCTTTGAAGACAACCTCTACCCTTTAGGAATTCGCAAGACATGATCGCAATCAAGCGCTTATTCTCGGGGCATATGTCTGCTCATTCGCTTCGCACCGTCTTGATTCCGCTCCTGCTTGTTGCGCTGCTCAGCGTTGCTCCAGCGACGCTTGGCCAGGTCCAGTCTGCGGCCCCGGAATCTACGCTGCATATCACCTCGCGGCTGGTGGTGCTGGATGTGGTGGTGGTCGATTCCGCGGGGCACTTTGTGCCGAATCTTGATCGCTCGCAGTTCACGGTGACCGAGGACAAGGTGCCGCAGACGATTCGCAACTTCGATCCTCCGTCCGGACATCAGATGCCGGTTGGATCGGCGATGGTGCCGGTAGTGAATAGCAGCGCGGACCTGCCAAAGATCGGCACCGCGCCGGTAAACATCCTGGTGTTCGACGAGGTGAACACGCCTTTTCATCATCTGGCGTACGCGCGCCAGATGATGGAGAAGTATCTGCGGGCGCAGCCGGAGGTGCTGCCCGTTCCAACGTTGTTTGTGGCTGCAGGCGCGACAAAGATCGCCGTACTGCACGACTACACGCAGAGCCGCGCGGACCTGCTCGAGAGCATCAAGACGCATACCAGCGATCTGGATTTTACGACCGTGATGAACAGTCTCAACGGCGGCAGTGGCGGAGCAGACAACGGCATGGTGAAGACGCTAGGTGCGCTTTCGCAGATTGCGGAGAGCGTGCGCGGCGTATCCGGTAGAAAGAATGTGATCTGGGTTGGCACGGGCTACGGCAAGGCCGGCGACCTGAACAACATGAGCCAATCCGACTACTTCAAGGTGCTGGCGGCTATCCAGAGAGTGACCGATCGCATGCTGGCGGCGCGCGTGACGCTGTACACCATCGATCCGGAGGGTGTGGCCGCGACGGATCCGGGACAGGGTCAACAGATTGATCCAACGGCGGCGGGCGGGGCTACTGGATCGTATGGCAACAACATGGCTTTTGAGAGCTTTGCCGCAGCGACAGGCGGTCGCGTGATCGGCGGCCGGAACGATCTCGAGAGGCAGATCGCGCAAGTTTCGGCGGAGGGTACGGAGTACTACACGCTGGCTTATGCGCCGACGAGTACCAACGATGCGAAGCGGCCCTATCGCAGGATTCGCGTAATGATGAAGGACCCTACGCTGCGCGCGATTACGCGAGAGGGCTACTTTAGCGGCGACGCTCCAGTGGCACCGGTCGCGCCCAACAAGGAAAAGCAGTCGGAGGAGCTGAAGTTCGATCTGCTGAACGCGGCAAGGACCACGCTGGTCTACAGCGGCCTGCACATGAACGCTACGCCGAGCAAGGGCGGCTATACGCTGCTCGTGAACGCCAATGACCTGCGCTTTGTGGAGCAGAACGACGGCTCTCGACTGGCAGAGGTGACGGTGATCGGAGTCTGCTACAATGCTAAAGGCAAGGAACTGAGCCAGCATGCTGCGGAGCTGAAGGAGCGCCTTGAGGCCACCGATCAGATAGGCCCGGCTTCGCAGGCAGCATTCACTTTCGGGTTCACAGTCTCTCCTGGCACGGCGAACATCCGCTTTGTGATGCGGGATGCAGCGACGGGAAACCTGGGCTCAGCGAACACGAATCCATAGGAAAATCCAAAATCCAAAGACGCGAACGACAGAGCCCGGTTGGTCTATGCGCTGAACGCTTCTTTCGCGATGCACTCGATTTCGACGAGCGCATCCCGGAGTCACAGCCTGCGCGCTGCTTGAACCTTTAGTTTGCCGACGGCTTCTCCAGGTGATCGACCACGATCACTTCAGTGGGCGTCTTGCTCTTTTTCAGCGCGCAGCCCAGCTCCTCCCGGACCGCCTCCTCCAGCGTTGGGGCTGGCGGAGCGTCGGGCTGGAGCGCGCGATCGTCTGGAAGGTAGAGGAGATTGACGTCATAAGTTCCCGTAAGCCTCGTGTGATCCACAACTGGCGCGTGCAGCATGTGGCTCAGTTCGGCGACGATTTTATCCATTGTGGCCTCATGACAGGTGACATGGGTGCCTTCCTGCCAAAAGCTGGTCATGCATAGGCCTGGGTGTACGTTGAAAGTCTTTCCTTCAATGGTGGCTGACATCTTGCCGTCGTGGGCGGGTGTCAGCTTCGATTTTCCGTTGGCGATCACTAATTCATATCCCGTAACCTCTCTGGTTTCGCGGTGGACCTTGAGTTTGAAACGGTCCTCCAGCAGCGACTGGAACATGAGACGAATCTGCTCCTCGGTGGCGTCGTCTTTTGTGCGTGCGTCTATGTCATACCAGTCCCACTGGTCGGGAAACCCCACCACCTGATAGTCGCCGGTGAGGTTGTAGGCGTAATAGAAGACGGCAGATACCCGCGTATTGTGCATTGTCACCAAACCGCCTGAGCGCTGAGGCTTGAAGCCAGGGGGACCGTCGATGAGGTTTAGTTTGACGGAGGCTACGTCAAATTCCAATCGTTGAGCAAAGGCGGTTGAGCGGGGCGCGACGGCCCCGGCAACGGTAAGAACGACCAGCACAAACACCGTGATTCCCAAGGCTTTGCGTATGTCGACGAGAGAGAATTCTCGTGCGCGCTCGATCAGCCTATCGATCCACCGCGAAGTAAAAGCCGTCTTGCTGCATTTTGGGGGACGGGTAGTCATGGCTTTGTACCTCTTGCGACACGCATGGCAATCCAGCTATGCCGAAGCGGCATCTTTCGCGATGCACTCGATTTCGACGAATGCATCCTTAGGCAGCGCAGCGACCTGCACGGTCGAGCGCGCCGGTGCAACGACTCCCTCGGGAGCGAAGTAGCGCGCATAGATCTCGTTCACTGCTGCGAAGTCCTTCATGTCTTTGAGGAAGACAGTGGTTTTGACGACGCATGTGAAGTCGATGCCGGCTGCATGGAGGACAGCCTTCAGGTTTTCCAGCACGCGCGTCGTCTGTTCGGCGATGCCGCCGGCGACGAGGTTGCCCGTGGCCGGGTCGATGGGGATCTGGCCGGAGGTAAAGATCATGTCGCCCACGCGCACGGCCTGCGAGTAGGGACCGATGGCGGCGGGAGCGTCTTTGGTCGAAATGGCGGTCTTGTTTTGAGACATATGCTTGGATTGTGCTCCCAGGCGCATGACGCGTGCAAGCAGGTGAATTTTCTCCAATTGTGACATCGACCTGCAGCCCAAATGCTCTAGTATTCCTGTGGGAGAAATAAGCATATGGGACTGCTCGATTCTTTGGAAGGTATGGCAGCTTCGGCAATGACCGGTAGCGGCAGCGATCAGGCGAAGGTAGCTGGCGGGTTGATGCAGGCTCTTCAGGAACATCCCGAAGGCGTGCAGGCAGTCCTCAACGGCTTCCAGAACAACGGCATGGCTGGCCACGTGGCGCAATGGGCCAGCGGCGAGTTGCAGACGGCTACGCCAGATCAGGTGCAGGCCGGGCTTGGCGGCACTGGTTTGATCGAGTCGACTGCGGAAAAGGCAGGCGTCTCTCCGGAGGTGGCGAAGACCGTGCTCGCCTCGGTGATGCCGATGGTGATCTCGCACTTCGCTCCGAACGGCCAGGCTCCGGAGCAGAGCCAGTTCAGCGGGCTCGCCGGACAGTTGATGTCGAAGTTCCTGTAAGAGTTTTTTGCGTGACCAGCGAGAGCGAGGGATTCGTCCCTCGTTTTCTGCTGTCCGTTAGAGCCGATTAGAGCATTTCACTTATAGGTGTACAACGAGCCACCGATCCGGGTGCCCCATCATCGGCGCGTTGTTTGCGCCTTAAGCCTGGGGCTTCAGCCCCAGGGCATCGGGCGAACGCCCGACCGCTCCTGCCCATGTACGCCTTGTCTCCAAAGGCCCTGACGGTACACCGCTTTATGCCACCGCCCTACACCTGCACGGGAAATGTTCTAAACGTTCGGATCAGGTTCTCTCGGACCGTCTTCTGGCAACGGTGGCTGCTGCGCTTCGGCTGGCGGCACAGGGGGGTAGTATCCCTGCGGAACGCCGGGATACGCATACACTGGCTGCGGCAGCAGCGGTTCAAGATAGCCGCCGACCAGCGGATATCGTCCCCCGAGGAAGTACAGCGCATAGGCCTGCAGGAATGTGTAGAGATATCCAGATCCCATGATGCAGGCCACTATCAGCAAGACAAGGAAGATGATTCCAAGAATCACCCAGCCCACGACCATGAAGGCGTAGCCCACGAAACCTGCATGATGCAATGCAACCCAGAGAATCGCTGCGATGCCTCCCAGCGGGACGAGGGCGATCAGCAGGCCGAATACCAGGGCAAATTCGAAGACGATTGCCCCAGCGAAGCCCAGCACCAAACGCATAAAGATATAAAGCAGCACCTGGCCCGGTTCGGCACGGGTAAGATCGACGACCCTCCGGACAGTCTCGGTCAGCGGCGTGCCCTCCAGCGCCATCGAAGGCAGGCCGAAGTCGTGCAGCAGTATGTAGAGAATCCCGATGACGAACAGGATGAGAAAGATTGCGCCAATAAATCCGAGGATGGATAAGAAGAATGCCGCGAGGTGCGGCGACGCGCCCTCTGCAACGGATGCGTTCATGTTGCGGGTAGCGTGATAGAAGCGGAGACCTACCGGAATAAGTACCGGAGCGACGCATAGGAGTGCTACTGCGAAGAAGGCCAGTTTCAGGCCGATCCAGTGCCAGGTGGCGCGGCCATAGCGACGCCAGATGGGGGCGACGGTGGTATCGCGCCGCAGTACAACTTCAAACAGCACAAATTGCAGCCGCGAGCTGAGATAGAAAAAAGCGAGCGTAACGAGAAGAGCGACACCGCCCACGATGAAGGCGATAGTAAGCATGGATGCAGCGATAGCCGGAGACACGCCGGGCATGTGCCCTCGTCCAGGATAGGAGCCGGAGAAGTTGCAGCCGTTGATCTGAGCGAAGAAGGCAACGGCGCCGATCTTGAGCAGCAGACGCCAACTGCGCGGAGTAAGCAAAAGGCGGCGCGTATGGTTCCAGGCTGGAGCAATGGCATCGATGGCAGAGAGTGGCCGCATGCTGCACCTCGGTGGAGAATCTGTAAGGAAGGCTATCGCATGTGCAGGGTTTCGTCGCCGCTATTTTGCAAGCCACGTGTCAAAGGCCTCTAACGCGCGCTCGCACTGGATACGGTGGCGTTCTTTCTTGTCCCGAATCTTCTTGCGTAATTCGTCTTCAAGCGGTGGCAGCAGGTCAAAGGTGATGTTCGCGGGCTGAAATTTCTTATGGTCGGCGTGCGTGATGTAGTGGGTCAGCGAACCATTCGCGGTGAGGCGTGGTGCGGGCGTTGGTTGTTCCCCGCGAGCTAGCGCAGCGGCAAAGCGCCCCGCAAGCAGGCCGGAGGCAATCGACTCGGTATAGCCTTCAATGCCGGAGAGTTGACCCGCAATCAGGATGCCGGGGTGAGCCTTGAGCTGCAGTGTCTCTGTAAGCAGAGATGGCGCATGAAGATAGGTGTTGCGATGGATCTGCCCATAGCGCAGGAAGGTCGCGTGCTCCAGGCCTGGGATCATGCGCAGCACGCGCGCCTGCTCGCCGTACTTGAGTGAGTTCTGAAAGCCCACAAGGTTGTAGCTGTCGGCGCGCAGGTTTTCCTGCCGCAGTTGTACCGCCGCATAAGGCCAGCGGCCAGTCTTCGGGTTGGTGAGTCCCGCTGGCTTCATCGGGCCGAAGCGTAGCGTATCGCGGCCGCGGCGAGCGGTCTCTTCGATGGGCAGACAGCCCTCGAAGTACTGCAACTTCTCCGGCGCCGAAGTTGCGGCGTCATTTCCCGGCAACTGCTCCCAGGCCTTCTGCTCGATCTTCTCAGCCGTAGCCATGGCGTCGATGAAGGCGTCGTACTCTTCTTTCGTGAAGGGACAGTTGATGTAGTCGGCTGTGCCTTTGTCCCAGCGCGCGGCGAAGTAGACCTTGTCCATATCGATAGTGCTGGCATCGACGATGGGCGAGATAGAGTCGTAGAAGGCGAGGTGTTCGGTCCCGGTGAGTCGTTGCAGCTCGGTGGCGAGCGGGGAACTGGTAAGCGGGCCGCTGGCGAGGATGGTAAGGGTGGCGGCATCGTTCTCGTCGAGCTGTGTGACCTCTTCGCGCTTGATGGTGATGCGCGGGTGCTGTTCGATCAACTCCGCCACACGCCGCGAGAACTCCACGCGATCGACGGCAAGCGCATGGCCTGCGGGCACGGCGCTGGCGTCGGCCGCTTGCAGCAGAAACGAGCCTGCGCGACGCATCTCCTGTTTGAGCAGCCAGGGCGCGGTGTTTTCGCTCTCCGACTTCAGCGAGTTCGAGCAGACGAGTTCGGCAAAGTCAGCCGTCTGATGGGCTTCGGTGGAGCGCACAGGGCGCATCTCCGAGAGCGTGACGTCGCAGCCGGCATTGGCTGCTTGTAGTGCGGCTTCGGGGCCGGCGAGTCCGCCGCCGATGATGTGAATCTTCTTCATGTACTACTTAGGATACGTTGCCATCGCCAGCCGCGAGCACGTGCAACGGCTCGCCCGCCAGCCGCATGATGCTCCATTCGGTCTGTATCGTAGCGCCTAAACGGCGGTAGACCGCAATCGCAGGCTCATTCCAATTGAGCACATCCCACTCCAGCCGCGGACAGCCCTCATCGAGGGCGATGCGTGCCAGCCTCGCCAACAACGCTTTTCCGATGCCACGCCCACGCACTGCAGGTGTTACATAGAGATCTTCCAGCCGGATGCCGTGATGCCCGAGCCACGTAGAGTAGCTCGTGAAGTAGAGCGCGAAGCCTGCAGGCGCGCCATCATAATCGGCGATGAGGGCGGTAAAGCGCGGTGGCTGTACGGGTTCAAGCGGCGCGCCATGTGGCGCAAGGCCCCAGCCATCCCGCAGCAGGTCAGCTTCTGTGGCAATGACAGCATTGGGTTCGCGCTCGTAGAGGGCGAGTTCGCGGATAAATCGGAGAATCGTAGGAACGTCGTCAGGCGTGGCTGGGCGTATGTTCAGCATGATTTCGAGGCGAGCTTATTTTGCAGCGTCCGACTTCTCGGCTTTGGGGTCAGCAGTTGGCTTCAGCGGGATCTCGAAGGTCTCAAGAGCCTTGTTGGAGGCGGCGTAGCGAACCTTGCGAAGCTCAAGCTGTGCCTTCTCCAGCACAGGATCGTCGAGCTCGCGCACGTCATAGTAGAGATAGCCGGAGACCGTGGTGTGCGGTGCGACGGTGGTGGTCTGGAACCCAAAATCGTTGTCGTCGGCGAGGATCTGTTTGTCGACCGGCTTATGGTGGATGGTGATCGAAGGTATCGGCGCGGGCATGGGGATCTTTGTGCCGGCAACGGACTTCAAGGCAAAGAGCCGGCGCTGCAGGTCGTCGTCGGTTGCGGCGGGGATCACGGTATTGTCGGCTGTAATGAAGTGAATGCGCGCGTCGTCGAGCGTGAGCGCCTGGTCGGAGTCGTTGGTGACGATTACTCGCAGCGGCATGAAGCCGTGGTGGTAGTAGTCGAGGCGCGTATTGGGCTCGGTCTCCCGGGTGTCCCCGGGCTCGGCCGCGATGGTGACCTGCTCCTCGGCGTGCGCATCGTGCATCGCATAGTGACCGGCAGGCAACGCCGGTTTAGGCTTGCGAGGCTTCTCAGCACGGGCCGATATCATCGTCAGGGAGACGAGGGTTGCGGCAAAAGCAAGGGGCAGCCAGTGGCGGGGCATACGTTTCAATTATCCTCTTCGCTATGCACGATGAGCAAAAATGGCCGCAGCGGGGACAGAGGCGACACCTGTTTGGCAGCGCCGACCGTATTGTTTTTTTTAAACCCCACCCCAGAATCGTCACCGTTTTTAGACCCTACTTCAGAACCGTCATCCTGAGCGGAGTAGCCCGCGCACTTTGCGGGCTATGGAGCCGAAGAGCCTGTCCTGAGCCTGCCGAAGGAACCCCGAAGAAGCCTGCATTACCGATACTTCTCGAACCATTTCAACCACAAGCTTCGTGGGCGAGGCACCAGAGAGCGAGCCTAACCGCGTGACGATGCTGATATACAGCCTGCTCCTGACACTGGGACTCATCCTCAGCTCGCCGTGGTGGCTGCTGCGGATGGCAACGACCGAGCGCTATCGCGAAGGCCTGCGCGAGCGCCTCGGCGGAGTGCCTGCGCGGCTACGTGAGGCAGTGCGTGGCAAGCGTGTGGTGTGGGTTCACGCCGTGAGCGTGGGAGAGGTGCTGGCCGCGTCGCGGCTGGTTGGAGAGCTGGAGGCAGCGTTTGGCGACGACTTCCGCGTGGTGGTCTCGACGACGACGCGCACCGGACAGGCTCTCGCACGCGAGCGCTTCGGGTCCGATCGCGTGTTCTACATGCCGCTCGATTTCGCCTGTACGGTACTTGCCTACCTCCGTGCATTGCATCCCGCTGCGCTGGTGCTCATGGAAAGCGAACTCTGGCCACGGATGCTGCATGAGTGCGGACGTACAGGCGTCCCGGTTGTCGTGGTGAATGCGCGGGTGAGCGATCGCTCGTTTGCGCGCACTATGACGGTGCGCTCCATTTGGCAATACGTTTTGCGGAAGCCCTCCCTCTGGCTCGCTCAGAGTGAAGAGGATGCGCGCCGCCTGATCGCGCTTGGAGCTTGGGGAGAGACCGTAAAGGTTGGCGGCAACCTGAAGTACGATGTTCGCGCTCCGAAGCAAAGTGCAGTAGCCGTGCGAATCCGCGAGACCATCGCAGGCCGTCCTTTGATCGTTGCGGGCAGTACGGTGGGCAGCACCGATGCGAGTGGAGAGGATGAAGAGGCCCAGTTGGCGGGTCTATGGTCGTTCGTCTCTGAGACGCTACCGGATGCCGTATTGCTGATCGCGCCACGGCATCCAGAGCGGTTTGCAGGAGCCCAGGCCCGTCTGCAGCCGTTCGGCGTTATCTCTGCTACGCAGTTGCTTGACGGCGATCTGCAACTGGGCCAGAGGACGGTCATTCTTCTGGACACGATCGGTGATCTGGCGAGCGTGTACTCCCTGGCCAGCATCGCCTTTGTGGGCGGCAGTTTGGTGGCGGCCGGCGGGCATAACCCCTTAGAGCCGGCTCAGTTTGGAGTCCCTGTCGTGATGGGGCCTTCGTTTGAAAACTTTCGCGACGTGGTCGGAAGGATGCGCGCGTCGGATGGCATCTGCATCGTGCAGGACGCAGAGGAGCTGAAGCTGGTTCTGGTGGGGATGCTGAAGGACCGCGAGGCGGCACAGGCAGTTGGTGAGCGCGGGCGGCGCGTCTTTGAAGAGCAGCAGGGGGCGACGGCGCGGGCGGTTGAGGCGATTGTTGCGATGGTGAAAAATGAGCACGCGTAGGCCGTGGGCCGTGCCGCTGGTACCGGTATACGCGGCAGTGCTCGCCCTGAAAGATGCGCTGCGAGGCAGGGGGGTACTGCGTACACGCAAGTTGCAGTGGCCTGTTGTGAGTGTGGGCAGTCTGTCGGCAGGTGGCGCGGGCAAGACTCCCGTGGTGATCGCGCTGGCGGCGATGCTGCGCGATCGCGGTTGGGGTGTGGATGTCTTGTCGCGTGGTTACGGCCGCGAAGGACAAGGGATCGAGCGGGTGCGACTCGATAACGCCATAGCTGCGAAGCGTTTTGGCGATGAGCCTGTGCTGATCGCACAGCGAGCGAACGTGCCGGTGTGGGTGGGATCGGATCGGTTTGCCGCAGGCGGCCGAGCGGAGAAAGAAGGGACGGCAGGCACACGCGGCATGCATCTGTTGGACGATGGCTTTCAGCATCGTCAGTTGTCGCGTGCATTTGATGTCGTGCTGGTAACGGCAGAGGATCTGCACGATACGTTGCTGCCCGAGGGCAACCTGCGCGAACGCTTTGCGGCGTTGCAGCGTGCGGACGCGGTGGTTGTGCGCGCAGAGGAAGTGGAAGACATGGCCAAGCAAGTATGGCCGCTCGTCCGTGAAGGGGCGCAGATGTGGACGGTGCAGCGGAAGCTGCGCTTTCCTGCTCCGCTGTTCGTCTTCGGTGCCGGTCTAAAGCCGGTCGCCTTTTGTGCACTGGCTCGGCCGGAAGGCTTCGCCTCCATGCTCGCGGAGGCAGGTTGTGGCATCGTGGAGACGGTCGCATTTCGCGATCATCATGCCTATGAGCTGGCCGACATCGACCGCATAATCGACGTCGCGAAGGGGCTGAAGGCGACGGGATTCGTAACGACCGAGAAGGATGCCGTGAAGCTGACTCCAGCGATGCGCGCGCGCCTGGAGACGTTCGGATTGCTGATGGTCGTAGCACTCGAAGCCGAGTTCGTCGAAGTAGAAGCCGTTATGCGCGTGCTGGAGGCGCGCATCTCGTGAAGGTGCTGATCGTGCGCGTCGGCGCGCTGGGCGATGTGTTGCATGCACTGCCTGCGGCTGCAGCGCTGCTTCGTGCGCGTCCCGACTGGACAATCGACTGGGTCGTCGACCCGCGCTGGGCTTCGCTTCTGGTAGACAGCGAAGGCAGAGGGCCAATAGTCAATCGCGTGCATCTGGCGGAGACGAAGCTATGGTCGAGTGCGCCGCTATCGCCTGCTACCTTGCGGTCGATTCGCGCGCTACGCAAGGCTCTGCGCGCGCAACACTATGATCTTGTCGTGGATCTGCAGGGCACCTTGCGCTCCGGTGTGATCAGTCGCATGGCAGGAGCACCGCAACGCGTAGGCTACAGCGATCCGCGCGAGTCCCTGGCTGCGAGGTTCTATACGAAGAAGTTCACACGGCGCGGAGTGCATGTTGTCGAGCAAGCCGCAGCGCTGCTCGGCGAGGCTTGTGGCATGGAACTTGCGCCAGTTGAAGTTTCCCTGCCGCGTGAAGAGTGGGCAGAGAACTGGGCAGCGGAGGAAGCCGTACTGGCCCGTCCGATGTGCGTGCTCGGCGCGGGTGGAGGCTGGGGCGCGAAGCATTGGCCTGCGGAAAAGTTTGGCGCACTGGCAGTGCAGTTGCGGGCGATGGGATTCGATGTCGTCGTGAACGCGCCCCGCAAAGATGACGTTGTAGCAGCCGAGGTCGTAGCTGCCAGTCAGGGCGTCGCGAGAATGGTGGTCTGTAACGTCGCCGGGCTCGTGGCCTTGATGCGCCGCACCGATCTGTTTGTCGGCGGCGACACAGGCCCAACGCATCTGGCGGCAGCATTGGCTGTCCCGCTGGTCGCGCTCTTCGGCCCAACCGATCCCACACGCAACGGACCATGGGGTCCGGGACCGACGCGCGTACTCCGCGACCCGTCTTCGATAACGAGTTACAAGCACATTGCGGAGGTCGATCCCGGGCTGGCGAAGATCTCGGTGGAGAGCGTCGTAGAAGCAGTGAAGGAGCTTTTATGAGGAGGGACACTCGAGAAGCTGGAGCGCCCTTCGCTGCAGACGATTCCACAGGATTGCTGAGAGCGCTGATAGGCGATGGCCGGTCGTTGCTGGTGATCGTGGCTCTCTGCCTGCTGTTCTCCGGCATGTTCGCGCTGTTTCTGTCGGTTACGGGTGCCTTTCTGCCTCACGATGTGGCCTTCCTCGGCATGCAGCCGAGTGAACTCTGTGATCTGCACCAGTGCCGCATCGTTCACTTCATCTTTCACGACAGGGTTTCCTTCGGCGGCACGCTGATGGCGATCGGCACGCTGTATCTGTGGCTGGTGGCGTTTCCTCTGCGGCTCGGGGAGGAGTGGGCGTGGTGGACGCTGCTGCTCTCAGGCACGATCGGTTTTCTGAGCTTCCTGGCGTATCTGATCTACGGCTATCTGGATTCGTGGCATGCGGTCGGTTCAGCCGCGCTCTTCCCTATCTTCGTCGGCGGTCTCTGGAAGACACATCGGTTGCTGTCGGTGCCGCGACAGAGTTGGCGCGACATACTGCGTCTCGAGGTGCCGATTAGGCTGCGGACTCTTGCTGGCTTTGGGCGTGCCTGCATGCTGTTTGTCGGGGCAGGCATGAGCCTTGCCGGCTCGGTCATCATCATTTTGGGTTCCACTGTGGTCTTTGTGCCGCACGACATTGTCTATATGGGGTTCAACGCTGCAGAGCTGAACGGGATCAATCCGCACCTTATCCCGCTGATTGCTCATGACCGTGCGGGATTTGGCGGCGGTCTTGCCAGCTGCGGACTGATCGTCCTGCTGATCGCGTGGAAGGCGCGCCCCGCCCGCGCCTTGTGGCAGGCGCTACTGGTTGCAGGGCTTACGGGATTCGGTTGTGCGATCGGCGTGCATTACTCGATGAGGTATTTGAGCGTGTCCCATCTGGCTCCTGCATGGATCGGCGCAGCCATCTATACGGTGGGTATTGTGTGCTTGTTTCCGGGGTCCGTGCGCTTGTTCCCGGTGTCTCCGAAAAGAACATCCCTCGCCGCTATTTCGAAGCACTCGTGATTTGAGAGAATAACCGGATGGGTTCAGTACCAGGAACGAAGACACGATGGCAGAAGTTCGCGCGCCGCGCGCGGGTGCCGCTGGGGTTTGTGGTGGCGGCGGTGTTTCTGGTGTTCGCGCACCCTACCTGGAAGACCTTGGCGTGGAGCCTCCTCCTCGTGCTGCCGGGACTCTGGTTGCGCGGCTACGCTGCTGGCTATGTCAAGAAAAACGCAGAGCTTACGCGTACCGGACCCTACGCGTACACCCGCAATCCACTGTATCTGGGATCGATGGGAATCGCGTTTGGTTTTGCCGTTGCCGCCGGTAAATGGTGGCTGGGACTGCTGTTGGTTGTCATGTTCCTGTCGATCTATGTGCCGACTATCCTCTCCGAAGAGGTCTTTCTGCGCGCTACGTTCGCGGACTTCGACGAGTATGCAAGGTTGGTTCCCCGGCTGCTGCCGAGGCTTACTCCTGCGCGGTTTGACGCATCTAATGCAGGGAGCGGAAGGTTCTCGGCGGAGCGCTACCAGCACCACCGCGAGTACAATGCTCTTATGGGCTCAGCCGCTATCTATGCGGCACTGATACTGCGAATGGTACTGTTTCACGGGCGCTCATAAAACCCACGGGAGATGATTGATTTGAAGGCTCGGATGTCTTTGGTCGTGTTGGCCTTCTGCACCATGGCTTGTGGGTTCGCCAGTGTCGCTCCTGCGCACGCGCAACTCTTCCCCAAGTCGATGACGCAGAAACCGATTCCCGTGCTGCAGGCGCCGCAGCCGAGTTTTATGTATCCGCAGCATGAGACCCTGACGTTCACGGTCGACTGGCGTGTGTTTACCGCAGGCACGGCTGTGTTTCATCTCGATCAGGCGGGTGATGTTCAAAAGATCTCAGCGACCGCAGACTCAATCGGTGCGGTGAACCTCCTGTTTCCAGTCGTCGACCGCTTTCAATCCGGCTTCGACCTGAAGACAGGGTGCTCGACGGGCTTCAATAAGCAGATTCAGGAAGGCCGCCGCAAGATCGCGAGCGAGCTGAGCTTCGACAATGCTCACGGCAAGCAGATACAGAACGAGCGCAACCTGGTGAGGGGTACGGCAACGCATAAGGAGGCCAACGTTCCGGCCTGCGTAACCGATTCGCTGGCGGCGATCTTCTACACCCAGTCACAGACTCTGAATGTTGGGCAGACCGTATCGTTCCCCCTGGCGGATTCCATGCGGACCGTCACCGTGGGGATGAAGGTGGAGAGCCGTGAAGAGATCAAGACACCCGCAGGCACCTTTCAGACCGTCAAAGTGCAGGCGACAGCCGAGGAGGGTGTCGTGAAGAACCGCGGTCACATCTGGATCTGGTACACCGACGATCCGCGCCATATTCCTGTGCAGATGCAGGCACGGCTGTTCTGGGGTACGATCACCTTCCATCTGCAGTCGATCGATTTGAAGTAAATTCTGCAGGGAAGATTCAAGGGCTGCGAAGCGCATCCTATAGAAAAACAAACGATCTTAAGAATCGAGAGACGAGCAACCTGATGAGCGACAACACAAAATTTGTAACGATCGCAACCTTTCAAGACCCTGTCGATGCCAACCTGGCGCAAAGCGCTTTGGAGTCCGCTGAAATTGAGTCTTTCGTACAAGGTGAAAATGCGAACAGCCTGATTCCCTCGGCCTTTGTCGCGAGCTTGCTGGTGAAGTCTGAGGATGAAGCCGCCGCGCGCGCGGTCCTGGACGGAGCAGAGGATACCCCGGAGTCGGTCGAAACGGTGACGGCAGCTGAAATCGCGAATGAAGGTGAAGCGCGGTGAGTCGTCCGAAGGCGGTTGTCTGTCTCTCGGGCGGCATGGATTCGACGGTTTGCGCCGCGTTGGCGGTTCGCGACTACGAGACCTACGGCCTGCACTTCAGCTACGGCCAGCGAACCGAGGCTCGTGAGCTGACATCGGCGCGAGCCGTGGCGAAGGCTGTGGGCCTGCGCGATCTGCTGGAGCTGAAGACGGATCTATTCCGGCGTATAGGAGGCTCGGCGCTGACCGATAGCTCGATTGCCGTGCCGCAGGCGGGGCCAGAGAGCGCCGATGAGACCTCCCAGCGCACAGGCAGCGAGGTCCCCGTGACCTACGTTCCCTTCCGCAATGCGCACTTTCTGAGCGCGGCGGTGAGCTGGGCCGAGGTGCTTGGGGCCACGACGGTGTTCATTGGGGCGGTGGAGCAGGACAGCTCCGGGTATCCGGACTGTCGTCCGGCCTACTATGAGGCCTTCAACCAGTTGATCCGAATTGGCACCAAAGAAGGCGAAATCGCTGTAGTGACGCCGCTCATTCGCTTGCACAAGAGCGAGATTGTACGGTTGGGAGTTGAATTGGGCGCACCGTTACATGTAAGTTGGTCGTGCTACTCGGGTGAAACCGAGGCCTGCGGAGTATGTGAGAGCTGCGTACTGCGGCTGCGAGCGTTTGCCGAGGCTGGGGCAACCGATCCGATTCCGTATGTAGAGCAGAAACGCCCTGTCTGACGAAAGTAATCCTGATAAAAACCGGGAAAATATAGAAGTCTGACGAAAACAGAAGATCTCCAACGAGCGAAGGCAGGCAGCAATCGGCTGTGAGGTTTCGCACGACGAAAGAAGGATGCAATGGCGAAGAGCAGGTTGAAGGGATTTCAGGTAGCAGTGCTCGCATCGGCGGCACTGTTTGGCACAGGCATGGTGGTCGCGCAGGCTCCGGCCCCGGCCAGCGTTCACGGGCACGCCAACGACCCGGCGGGTTTGCCGCTGAGGAACGTGGTCGTGGAGTTTTCGAAAGACCATAGCGGCGAGCTGAAGGACCGCAAATGGGTCTACAAGTTCACCACCGACGACAACGGTGACTTCAAGGGCACCGGCATCGAGCCTGGCGACTACTTCCTCGACCTGGCCCAGAACGACAAGAACCTCGACTTTATCGAGAGCTCAAAGTTTGTTGCCGGCGAAGATAAGCTGGTGAACTTCGACCTCACCCGCAAAGAGTACATCGACAAGATGACTCCCGAGGAAAAGGCGCAGCTGGAGGCGTACAAGAAGAACGCCGGTGCGGCTGCCGAGGCGAACAAGGTCATCGCCAACCTGAATGCGACACTGAAGACCGTGCGCGCCGATCTTGCTGCGGCTGCGCCGCACCATGACGACGTGAGCAAGGATGTCACCAGTATGAAATCGGCTGTCGACGCCAAGCCCGACGAAGGCCTGCTCTGGGTTACCTACGGCGAGACCTTGCAGGCGCAGGGCGACCATCTTGCCGCTGCCGACCGTGCTGCCGGCAAGGTGCCGACGTCTGACGATGATGTGATGAAGAACTACACCGACTCCGCGGCTGCCTTCAAAAAAGGTGCTGACCTGATGGCGGCTTCGAAGAAGCCGGTTCCGGCGGATGAAGCCGTTGCCTATAACTCGATAGGCAACACTCTAGCCAAGGCGGGCAAGATCGAGGACGCGCAGGCGGCCTATGAAAATGCCGTAAAGCTGGATCCCACCAAGGCCGGGATGTTCTACGGCAATGAAGCTGCGGTCCTGTTCAACACCAACCAGATGAAGCCCGCGCTGGCTGCGGCGGAGAAGGCGATCGCCGCCGATCCCACCCGGCCCGATCCCTACTTCATCAAGGGGCAGGCGCTCATCGGAGATGCAACGGTCGATCCCAAGACGCAGAAGCCTACAGCGCCTCCGGGATGCATCGAGGCCTATCAGAAGTACCTCGAACTGGCTCCGGATGGCCGCAGCGCCGCGACGGTCAAGGAGATCCTTGCCGGCTTCGACGTGAAGATCGACACGAAGTACAAAGCGGGCAAGAAGTAAGCGCCATAGCGGCAAAATCCGTCATCTCGACCGAAGCATGACGGCTTTATGTCATGCGTAGCGGAGAGACCCCTGTATTTTTCCTGAAGCGGCAGTGCTGCTTCGGGCAAAATACAGGGGTCTCTCCGCTACAGCGGCAAAGAACGCCTCCTCCGGTCGAGATGACAATACAGGGGGGAAGGATCGAGAAGATGACTGAAAGAGTTCTCCCCTTCAACGAAGCTCTTGCCGAAGTCTTGTCCCATGCCAGCGGACTCGCAACTCCGCGCGAGGTCGAGCCATTGCCGTTGCTGGAGGCCTCGGGCCGCGTGCTGGCACAGAGTATCGCCGCCGAGCGCGATCAGCCGCCGTTCGATCGTTCCACACGCGACGGCTATGCTGTGCGGGCCGCCGATGTTGCGGCAGGACGGATGCTGCATGTGGCCGGTTCTGTTCGAGCAGGGGAGCGCTGGATCGGACAGCCGCTGGCCCAGGGCGAGACCATCGAGATCATGACCGGTGCCCCTCTCCCGGCAGGTGCGGACGCCGTGCTGATGGTGGAATATACGACGGTCGCGGAAGAAGTGCTTCGCGTCACCGAAGGCCGCGTGCTCCGTTCCGGAGAAAACGTGGTTCCACGTGGCGCAGAGGCTCATACCGGTGATTCGCTGCTGCCCGTTGGGCGGGTACTGGGAGCTGCAGAACTGGCCGTTGCGGCGAGCTGCGGCTGCGCGAGTCTGCAGGTGTTCGCCAGGCCGAACGTCGCGATCGTTGCCACGGGCGATGAGTTAGTCGAACTCGAGGCCACTCCCGAGCCGTGGCAGATTCGCAACTCCAACAGCTACGCCCTCGCCTCGTTGGTGCGGGCTGAGGGAGGCGTGGCGCAGCGGCTCGCCATCGCGCACGATTCGCTAACCGATCTCCGCGAGCGCATCGCGCAGGGTCGCAAAGCAGACCTGCTGCTGCTCTCCGGCGGCGTCTCCATGGGCAAGTATGACTTGGTGGAGCAAGTGCTCGCCGATGCCGGCGCGGAGTTTCTCTTTACCGGTGCGCTGATCCAGCCGGGCAGGCCGGTGGTCTTCGGTAGATTGCCCGGACTCGGCAAGTCCGCGGGTGCATGGACCTATTTCTTCGGGCTGCCGGGCAATCCAGTGTCAACTCAAGTGTGCTTTCATCTGTTCGTCGCGCCACTGCTGAAGGCTCTTGCAGGACGTTCCGATCTGGCACCGCGATTCGTCGAAGCGCGCCTGGCCGAGGACGCGAAGGGCGGTGCGCGGGTGACACGGTTCTTACCCGCAGAGCTTGCAAGCGCATGGGATGCAGTGACGGTGCGCGTCGTCAGCTGGCAGGGTTCGGGCGATATCGCAGCGAATGCGCGCGGCAACTGCTACGCGGTGTTTCCTGCGGGCGTCGAAGCTTTTCATGCGGGCGAGACTGTCCGTGTTTTATTGCGATAGCTAATGCGGTATCAGAAGCTGTACTTTTTGCTTTTGTTTTTCTGGTTGTCATTCCGAGCGTAGCGAGCGAACCTGCTTTCTCCCGCTTTTCCCAACCCAAATATCTGGGCGCTTTAGTGAGCCAACGAGTAGTGCTGCGATACTATGGCGGAACAGAAGATGACCGACAAACTCTCCCACTTCGACGAAGCCGGCCAGGCGCACATGGTGGACGTAAGCGCCAAGGCCGCTACCCGCCGCGAAGCCGTCGCCGGCGCCTTCGTCGAGCTGAACGATGCTGTACTCGCCGCGCTGCCGCAGAACCCCAAAGGCAATCCGCTGGAGGTCGCGCGTTTCGCCGGAATCCAGGCGGCCAAGCGCACCAGCGAGCTGATCCCGATGTGCCATCCACTCGCATTGAGCTTTATCGATGTGCAGGCGACCGTAGTCGCGGGGGGCGTAGAAATTCGTGCAACGGCGGCGACAGTTGCTGGCACCGGCGTCGAGATGGAAGCGATGACCGCGGCTTCGGTCGCTGCCCTGACCGTATACGACATGACCAAGGCCCTCGATAAGGGAATCCGAATTCGCGAGATCGTACTGCTGTCGAAGACCGGCGGCAAGAGCGGCGACTATCGACGAGGCGCTTCTTAGCTGTCTCTACAGTTGCAGCGGAGCTGTTTTCATCGATTGCATAATGATGACCTCAAACCACCTCAACTCTGTCATCTCGACCGGAGGCGGCGTTCTTTGCCGCCGTAGTGGAGAGACCCCTGTATTTTTGCCGGTGCAGGTGATATTGCTTGACGCAAGCGGTACAGGCGACCGATAGACCTTCGCAATACAGGGGTCTCTCCACTGCGGCGCAAAGGCGCGCCTTCGGTCGAGATGACAAGGTTGAGGAAGGCTAAAAACATCCAAGACGCAGAACCGTTGAGGATTCCCTCTACACCGCCCGCGCAACCGTCACCGAAAAATACTGATTGGCATCCTTCCACGTATGCGCGAGTTCAAAGTCCGCGCTGGCCAAAAGTCCGGCAACCGCAGCATCGGTGAACTTATAGCTGTTCTCCGTGTGGATCGTCTCTCCCTGCGCGAAGTGAAGACGCTTGCCGGCAAGAAGAACGGTCTGCGGCACAAGGCTTTCGAGATGCATCTCAATGCGGCTCTGAGAGGCATTCCACCGTGCCCGATGCCCGAACGCATCAAGGTCGAAGTCCGCGTCGAGCTCGCGGTTCAGGCGCGCGAGGATGTTCTTGTTGAACGCCGCGGTAACACCCGCAGCATCGTCATACGCGGCCAGCAGCGTAGCGATTGGTTTATGTTTGCCAGGGGCCATATCTGTGCCGAGCAGCAGGGAATCGCCGGGTTGCAGACGAGCGCGCAGATTGCGAAGAATCGCAGTAGCTTCCGAGGGCGTGAAGTTGCCGATACTGGAGCCGATGTAGAGCGCGAGGATGCGGCATTGTTCCGGTCGCTCCAGCGCAAACTGTTCGGTGATGTAGTTAGCCACGCGCGGTCGAACGGAGACGCCCGGGATATTCGCCGTGATCGTCGTCGCCGCTTCTTCGAGAGCAGTGGGGCTCACATCGATCGGTTGATAGAGAACTTCATCCTGAAACCGCGTCGCCGCCTCGAGTAGCAGGCCGGTCTTGGCAGCGGTCCCCGCGCCGAGTTCCGCGATAGTGACCTCAGCGCCGGCATCGAGAAAGACATCGTCCGCATGCGCGGCGAGAATCGAGCGTTCCACGCGCGTGAGGTAGTACTCGGGCAGCGCGGTGATCTGCTCGAAGAGTTGCGATCCTCGTTCGTCGTAGAAGAGCCAGGGTGAGAGGGTCTTGGGGCTAGCGGTAAGGCCACCGATAGCTTCCTGGAGGACGGCTTCGCGCAGTGCGTCTAAGGTTTCGATCATCAAGAGTCTGCGCCTTTGCTGTTTCGTTCTCTACAGTAACTACGGCTGAAACAGGATGCCAGATTTCATGAATCTGTGCCCAGTCTGAGGTTGGATGCAGTTTTGATTCAGACGTTACTACTTTTTTAACGCAGGACCCCAGAGGTCTCACCACGGCTGCCATCGCGACCTCCGCGAGACCTCCGCGCCCTCTGCGTTAAAGATTTTGCTTTTAGCTAGCCCCATCACGCGCCAGCCGCAGTCCACTGAACTGCCACCTCGTTCCCGGCGAGAAGAAGTTACGATACGTCGCGCGGATATGGCTCCTCGGAGTCACGCAGGAGCCGCCACGCAGCACAATCTGCGAGCTCATGAACTTGCCGTTGTACTCCCCCAGCGCGCCGGGCAGCGGCTTATACCCGGGATAGCCCGTGTAGGGAGACTGCGTCCACTCCCAGACATCGCCGTAGATCTGCTGCGGGGCGCGAACTTTCTTGGCGGTTGCTGTCGCGGGTGAGGGGTGCAGGCTCTCCTGCTCGAGCAGGTTGCCCTCAATCGGCTGCTGCGCGGCCACAAACTCCCATTCGAACTCCGTAGGCAGGCGATGCCCCGACCAGCGCGCGAAGGCATCGGCCTCGAAGAAGCTGAGGTGACAGACGGGGGTCTCGGAGAGTTCGTCGAGTGGACGGAAGCCGTGCAGCGTATAGATACTCCAGCCTGACTTGGAGGCATCACGCTGCCAGTAGAGCGGGGCCTGCCAGCCCTCAGCGCGCATGGTGTCCCAACCCTCGGAGAGCCATAGCTCAGGCCGCGAGTAGCCGTTCTCGTCGATGAAGGCAAGATACTCGGCGCAGGTCGTGAGGCGCGAGGCTACGCGAAACGGGGCGATGTACACCGGGTGGCGCGGCGTCTCGTTGTCGAAGGAAAAACTCTCGATGGCTGCGGGGTCGGGCGTAATGCCGACTTCCGTGATGCCGGGGCGTCCGGGATATCCGGGAGAGAAACTGATCCAGTCCAGCGGCGGTGCAATGTGTACGCTGTTGCCGCCGAAGCTGACCGGGGCGGCCACGTAGGCCGGATGCAGCGGGTTGGTAAAGAGCGCGTGCTTGACGTCGGTAGCGATCAGCTCAAGGTGCTGCTGCTCGTGTTCCAGGCCCAGAACGATGCGGCGCAGGGCCTCGTCCTGCGGGGTATGCTCCAGCATGCGGGCAATCGCGGTATCCACATGACATCGGTATGCCAGGATCTGGTCGAGCGACGGTCGTGAGAAGGAAGCGCGCAGCTTCTTTTCGGGCATCTCGCCCAGCGACTTGTAGTAGCTGTTGAAGAGCCAGCGAAAGTCGGGATGGAACGGCTGATACCCGGCGACGAACTCGCTGAGTACGAAGGTCTCGAAGAACCAGGAGGTGTGCGCAAGATGCCACTTCACCGGCGAGGCTTCAGGGCAGGACTGCACCATCAGGTCTTCGGGTGTAAGCGGCGCGCGGAACTGCATCGTCGCCTGGCGTACTTCTCGAAAGCGTTTGAGCAGCGAATTGGAAATAGACGTCAGGGCCAGCATGGTGGCGCTCCAGTCTTTAACTTGGATGGGGGCTTGGCCCTGCAGGATCAAGCCGATGGCGTGTTATTTTCCATACGTTTGTGGACAGGCCTAAAAACTCTGCAACAAACACTACGGCGCAGAATGTACTTCTGCAAGGAGAAGATGGCATAAACCGGGCAAAAGTTTCATGCATGGTTGTTCAATAATCGCGCCAGGCCGAACGCCGCCGCGGCGGCGGCCCCGCCGATCAGTACGGTTTGCAGCGCGCTGCGCAGCCAGTGCGAGCCGAGCAGTCGCCCCTTGACCCCTCCGAAGACGGCCAGGGCCACCAGCGTGATCGCCACGGAGGCACGCAGCGCGGTGAAGGTGTTGGCGAGCAGCATATAGGGCAGCAGAGGGATAAAGCCTCCCGCGATATAAGCTGCCGCGATAGTCAGCGCCGACCGCCACGCGCGCCCTTCCACGGGTGTTTCGAGGCCCAGCTCAAAGCGCATCATGAAATCGACATAGGCCTTAGGATTGGCCTGGAGCGCACGCAGCACCGGCTCGGCAGCCGTCCGGTCGACCGAGTAGGCATCGAAGATCTCGTAGATCTCTTCCTCTTCGTCGCGGGGCCGCTCCACGACCTCGCGCTCTTCCCGGTGGCGCTCCGAGGCGAAGTGCTCGGCATCCCCGCGCGCGGCAAGATAGCCGCCCAGGCCCATCGCGATGGAGCCGGCTGCAACCTCGGCGAGCCCAGCGATGACCACGAGATGTCCGGAGTTAACCGCGCCGGCCAGCCCCGCCGCTAACGCAAACGGCACAGTCAGGCCATCGGCAAGCCCAATAACAATGTCCCGCACCACCTCCGAGGATTCGAAGTGATGCTCATGATGCGGCGAAGAGTCGATGCCGTTAGCTTCCAAGGCTTGCATAGCTTTCCAGTGTAGAGCGTGGGTCAAGGGCCGGAAAGATGTCGCGCGAACATCTATAATGGAAACAGGTATTTCCTTCGGAGATCACCATGATTGCCAGCAAAAGTCCCGTAAATCGGAAGCAGTTGGAAGACGCTTTTTCGTTAGGAGAGGCGAATATGAAACTGGAAGGTTTCGATCCGGCGGCGGATGAAGTTTATCGGTCGCTGAAGGCCGATGTTCTCGCCGGGAAAATCGACTTCGACCAAGCTGTTGAGGCTGCAGTTCTTTCGGTGGGGCAGGCTTTCAACCCAAATCATTTGCTTTGAAGGGGCGGGGCTTCAGCCCCGCCGTTAAGGCATCCCCATAAAAGCGGCTTCAGCCGCAGAGGGAATGATGCCTCCCTGGGCAAAAATCTCTTCCCCAGAACACCCTCAGCCTGTAGATTCACAACACGCAACTTCAAATCACGGAGACCGCAATGCGTCCCCAACGGGAGCCCTTTCGCCAAAGCGGCCAGACTTACTTCGTCACCTTTCAGACGGCGCAACGCATGGCTCTTTTTCGCAATGAACGCTGGGCCATTGAGCTGCTCAACACCCTTCAGCGCTACGCCAGCGACTTCGATCTTCATGACTTCGTCATCATGCCGGATCACATTCATCTGCTGCTCAGTCCGCACTGCTCTGTGGAGCGCGTTGTGCAACTGATCAAAGGCGGATTCTCCTTCAATGCGCGTCGAGCCTTTGAATGGAAAGGGGACATCTGGCAGCCCGGCTTCTCCGACCACCGAATTCGCGACGAGCGTGATTGGCTTGAGCACCTTGCCTACATCCAGCGCAATCTCACTTCTTTACGTCAGGAAAAATACCGGTTCTGCGGGGAGAATAGTGGGCTTGTACTGGCATCGTCCCCTCCGTGGCTAAAGCCGCTGTCTGTGGGAGATCTCTAACGGCGGGGCTGGAAGCCCCGCCCCTTCAAAGCAGAATCTCGCCTCACTTCGCCACCACCACCACCTTCGGCCGCGCATCGAACGCCTCTCGCGCCACCCGCACCCGCTCCTGATGCTCCTCCACCCACTGCCACACCCCGCAGAACGCCTCGGACAGGCTCAGCCCCATATCCGTCAGCCGATACTCCACATGCGGCGGGATCACCGGATGCACCGTCCGCACGACCAGGCCATCACGCTCCATCTGGCGTAGTGTCTTGGTCAGCATCTTCTGGCTCACGCCGCCGACCAGTTCCGCCAGCTTCGTAAAGCGCACCTCGCCATGCTCCTCCAGCGCCTCCAGCACCAGCATCGTCCAGCGGTCGGCGACCGCGTCGATCATCTCGCGGACCATCCGTTCAAGCTCTGCTGTGTGCCCCATCATAGGAAGGCTCCTTTTACAGTTTCCACTTGGTAAGTACAGAACAATTAAGTGCCTACTTCCCAAAAGAGAGTGTTAGTCCTAGAGTATCTCAAGGAGACAGAAACATGAACACCACAGGCAACACCATCTTCATCACCGGCGGCGGTTCCGGCATCGGTCGCGGCCTCGCTGAAGCCTTCCACAAGCTGGGTAACAAGGTCATCATCGGTGGCCGTCGCGAGAGCGTTCTCACAGCCACCACCGCCGCCAACCCCGGCATGGAATTCATCGTCTTTGACGCCGCCTCCCCCGAAAGCATCACCGCCGGAGCCGCGGCGCTGACGCAGCGCTTTCCCGCGCTGAACGTGGTTATCAACAACGCCGGCGTGCAGTGGCAGCACAACTTCGCCACCCAGGCCGCACTCGACGAGGCAGGCGTCGCCGCCGAAATCGACACCAACATCCTCGGCGTGCTCCGTGTCGGTGCCGCCTTCCTGCCGCACCTCAAGCAGCAGCCTGCGGCGACGATCGTCAACCTCACCTCCGGGCTGGCCTTTACGCCGATGGCAGCCTACCCGGTCTACTGCGCGACCAAGGCGTTCGTCCACTCGTTCACCATGTCCCTGCGCCACCAGCTGCGCAAGACCCCGGTGCGCGTGATTGAGCTCGCTCCACCCTGGGTCGCGACCGACCTCGCCGCCGCCCAGCCGGAGCAGGCCGAGCATGGCGACATGAAGCCCATGCCGCTGGCGGACTTCATCACCGCCGCTATGGCCGCGCTCGCCACCGAGGGCGAAGAGCTGCCCATCGCGAACGCCCAGTTCCTGCACGACTCCGGCGTGGCCCCACAGGCCGCCAAGGTCTTCGCGATGATCAACGGGGCACACTAAGCTCAGCCGCCAAGCGCACGGGGTGCGGGGATTGATACACTCATGCCTGCACCCCATGAGTCTTAAAGCCAAGATCGAAGCTGTCATCTACGCGTCCGAAGAGCCCGTGACGCTTGCTCAACTCACCGGCCTGCTGGGCGAAGAAGGTCAGGCCGAACTCGACGCCCTTGAGTCGCAGCAGCAGTCGCTTGCTCTGGACGAAGGTTCCGCCAACGATCCCGACGCCCTGAACGCCGAGACGCTGACTGAACCCGGGGATTCCATCGACGAAACTCCCGCAGAATCAACGGAATCGGCAGAGGCCGATCCCTCTGTCGAAGCTGGCGAGCGGACACCGGAGCCGGAGCCCGCGGCCGAGCCTGCAGGAGAGCCCTCGGCAGAAATAAAGCCCGCAGATGAAACAGAGTCTGAGGTAGAAGGCCAACCCTTGGCCGAAGCTCAGCCCGAGCCCGCCAGCGACGCTCCCACGGTCGACGAAAAGAAGCTCGCCCGCGAACGCGAGCGCAAGTTGCGCGAATACTTCCGCTCGCTGCTCGACCAGCTCATCTCCGACTACGTCAACAACGATCGCGGGCTTGAGATCCGCGAGGTTGCGGGCGGCTTCCGTCTCGCCACCAAGCCCGAGTACCACGATGCTGTGCGCGGCTTCGTCAAGTCGCTCAAGCCGCCACTCAAGCTCTCTCTGCAGGCACTCGAGACGCTCGCCGTCGTCGCCTACAAGCAGCCGGTCACGGCTCCCGAGGTCTCCGAGATTCGCGGCGTCGACTCCGGCGGCGTGCTCGGCTCGCTCATGGCGCGCAAGCTGGTCGTCACGGCCGGCCGTAAACAGGTCATTGGGCGGCCCATGCTCTACAAGACGACCAAGGACTTCCTCGTCCGCTTCGGCCTCAAGGACATCAACGAGCTTCCGAGCATCGAAGAGTTTGAGAAGATGGCCGGCGAGCTCGCCGACAACGAGCCCGTGCAGGAGGAGATTCCCATGGAAGACCCCAACGGCGGTACGCCCACCAGCCTGGACGAGATCAACTCAGCTCCCGAGCCGAGCACCACTCTGCATGAGAGCGTAGAGGAGCTGATCAGCGACGACTCGACCAAACCCGAGGGCCACCACCACGAGCACGCCGACGCCCACAAGGTGGAACCCGCCAGCGAACCACAGGCCGACGGTGACAGCAGCGACGAAGACATCAACGAAGAGGATCGCAGCGACGAAGGCTAGTGTGATGAGTCGCAGTGTGTTCTCTCGAACTACCTAAACCTTGTCATCTCGACCGGAGCATCATGGCTTTATCGTGATGCGCAGTGGAGAGACCTGCAGGTTGCAGAGCGCGATGCAAATGTTTGTGGCGCGCTTTGCGTCAAGACCTGCAGTTTTGTTCGCACAGGCTATAGTGCCTGCATGGGCAAAACTCCAGGTCTATGAACGCAAAGCGCTCCACTAATATTTGCATCACGCTCTGTGTTGTTGCGTTGCCTCTCACAACTGATCCGCCAGCCTCTTCGCCAACGGCTTAATCGCATCCGTGCCGCAAGGGCACGCCGGGTACGTAATGCGAATCAAGCGATCGCCCTTACGCACCAGCATCATCGCCCCCGACATATCGAACGCTTCATCTCCGATGCCCGTGAACTCCTGCGCTGCTGTCGCATGTCCCATCAGCTTCAGGTTCACCTTCATCTGCGTGCGGGCCGAGTTGGGATCGATGTCGTACTTCAACACGATCGTAGTGGCATCTTCCGTCGCCCCATTCTGCGCAAGACCGCCGAGCATCATCTTCTGAATCATCTCCTGCTGCTGGTTGTCGCCGCCGCGCTGCTTGAGCGTCGCTGCCATGTGCTTGCTGTTCATCTCACCGGGAGTGCCCTTGGCGAAGTACTCGCAGCCGGTCGCAGTCTGCTTCGTAGAGACGATCGTCACACCGATCGCCGAGCTGACCTCGGCCGCGCTGAGGAAGCGGCAGGTATCGCCCGTAACCGCCTCACCCACTGTCGTCGAGAACCCGCCCGGCCCGGTCACTGCCTCGATCTTGCTCTTCACCTTGTGCGCCAGATAAAACAAACCTCCGACCACCAGCACAACGCAGAGAAACAGAAACAGCAGAATCCCAAGGATCCACTTCACCGCCGAGCCTGACTTCTTCGGAGCCGCTCCGGGATACCCCTGTGGAGGCGGGTAACTCTGCGGTGGTGGCGGATAACCTTGTGGAGGCGGGGGATAGCTCTGTTGCTGGTAGCCCTGTTGTGGCGGAGGCGGATAGCCTTGCGGCTGCGGCGGTATATAGCCTGGCGGAGGAGCGCCTTGTGCGTAACCCTGCCCCGGAGCGGGCGCAAACGGCGTTCCACAACTGCCGCAGGCCGCCGCCGTGTCATCTGCCTGAGATCCACATTGCGTACAAAATTTGGCCATGACAGCCTCCTGTTGCGGATGTTGCCGAACTCCGCGTTCGTTATTCAGTGTTCGGAAGTTGGCTTCTATGAAGCATCCGAATGCAGGAGTAAGTCCAATTAAAAATTGTGACGATTTATAAAACCTGCGGAACTGCTCGAATGTGGGTCAGTTTGTAGGTTGAGGGAGTTGGTGGGATCATTGGGATGTAAGCCAGAAGGAGCGACGGCATGAAAAGCCGAATCGCAATTTGGGCAGCAGTGGGTGCGTTCGTAGTGGTCTTTTGGACACTCTACATCTCCGCAACATTCCCAACTCCGCTAGGGGCTGCAAGGACATTGATCGATCTGACCTGTCCTGTCGCACTGGCTCGCCATTATGGCCCTCACGGTTTCTATTCTGTCCTTCTTGTGAATGCTGTTACGTATGCCTTAGTCGGTATGGTCGTGGAAACCATACGGCGGCAGCACCAAACCCGACTCATTCCAAACTGACTTACTGCGAAATCGGCGGAAATGTCAGGCGGTCGTGTGAAACAAGAGATAATAGAAGGCTATGCCCGACCAAACACCGTCCCCCGCACCTAAAGGCGACCGCTTACAAAAGATCCTCGCCCAGGCGGGCATCGCCAGCCGCCGCGCCGCGGAGACGATCATCCTCGAAGGCCGCGTGCAGGTGAACGGCCAGGTCGTCACCGAGCTCGGCACCCGTGCCGACGCCACGCGCGATCATATCCGTGTCGACGGCAAGCTGCTGCACGGCCCCGAGCCGCAGCGCTACTTCATGCTCAACAAGCCGCGCGGCTATGTCACCACGCTGGACGACCCCGAGCACCGCCCTACCGTCATGCAGCTCCTCGGCCAGGACGCCCAGAAGAAGTCCGCCGGTGAACACAGTAAGCTCCCGCGCCTCTATCCTGTCGGCCGCCTCGACTACCTGAGCGAAGGCCTGTTGCTGATGACCAACGACGGCGAACTCGCCAACCGGCTCTCCAAGGCCGCTGCCGGCGTCGAGAAGACCTATCTCGTCAAAGTCTCAGGCTCGCCGACCGCCGAGGCTATCGACCAGCTTCGCCGCGGCATCATGATCGATCGCGGCCGTCTCAACGAAGTACGTAGTGGCCGTCGCGACCGCGTCCTCACCAACCCCGCAAAAATCGAGCAGGTACGCCGCGGCGAGAACCCGTGGTTTGAGGTATCGCTGACCGAAGGCCGCAACCGTCAGCTGCGCAAGATGTTTGAAGAGATCGGCCACCATGTCGAAAAGATCCGCCGCATCGGTTATGGCGCGTTGGTGCTCGATGTTCCTCCTGGAGGGTTTCGCGAGCTGACCACCGGCGAGGTACAGGCACTGAGCCGCGCCGCAGCCGGCAAAAAGGTCGAACGCAAAAAGACCCTCCCCGAAGCCGCGCAGTTGAAGAAGCCCGTGCCCCCGAAGAAGCGCGGCTTCAACAAACCCGCTCGCAAGCGCGCCTCTTAAGCCGTTGCCGTTGTTTGTTTTTCGCCGTCATCCTGAGCCATCGGCGAAGGACTCCGCATTTGTGCCACCACAAATGCGGGCATGACGAAAGCGGAAACATCTCATTTCACCGGAACGTCTTTTACGAACTGGAGGAGTCTTCCATGCGTGGAATCAACTACGTTCTTGCCGCCGCCGCAGGGATCTTTCTGCTTGTAGCACCGCAGTCGCATGCCCAGATCCCAGCCCGCGCAGCCGTCGGACCCGCGCCGGCTTGCCCTTACGGTTACTACGACTTCGCTCCCTATAACTGTGCTCCCGACGGCTACTACGGTCCGGAGTGGTTTCCTCGAGGCATCTTTATGGGGGCCGGCCCGTGGTTCCGTGGCCCTATGCACTTCTCCGGGCACGTGAACAACCACCTCGATCCCCGCAGTGGCTACCAGGGCCCGTTCCCCGCGCATGGGCCTGCCCAGGCGCCCCCGGACCACTTCAACAGTTTTCAGGGAAACGAGCTGCGCGATGGGAAGGGCCACATTCGTCCGCCAGAGCGCACTGGGCGCTAGCGAATGCTTGAACAAGCGCTGCCTTTATTGCTGAATCGCAGAACAACTTTCCATCGTCTAAGACACTCTTACTCAGCTGAGGTATTCCATGCGTGGAATCAAGTACGTCCTGATCGCAGCATTTGCATTTCTCCTCTTGGGTGTGGCCCCCACCACTTCTTCTGTCTCACACGCTCAGATTGTTATTGGCATAGGTGCTCCACCGGAGTGCCCGTATGGCTACTACGGCTACGCCCCTTATAACTGCGCCCCTTACGGCTACTATGGACCGGAATGGTTCGCCGGTGGCAGATTCGTCGGTGCAGGACGCTGGCATCATGGCGCTCCCTTCTATGGCCACGTCAATCGCCAATTCGACCCGCGCTACGGCTATCATGGCGAATTCCCCGGACGCGGCCCCTACCAGGAGCATCCCGACCACTTCCAGAGCTTCCAGGGCAGCCACTGGAGCGATGCGCGTGGTCGCTACCATACCGAAGATCAGCACAGCCGCTACGACCACAACTATCGCGGCCATGACGACCACGGTCACGACGATCATCACTAAGCCTAAGCCGTGTGCGTTTGCTTATCGCGTCGCACACGGATCTTCCACATGGGCCTGACGGTACGGTGTGCCGTCGGGCCATGTGCCCAGATACAACTGCCCCGGTGTTCCGCTCTGGAACACGATGGCAGGCGGAACATATCTTGCGCTCGTCGATGGCGCCGCCACGAGCGAATCGATCACCGCATCCAGCACCTTCCAGTACCCAAAGAAGTCGAGCTGGTTGAGCGACGCTGACTCTTCAAATCCCTTGCGGCCCTCGATGTGCGTCGGCACTTTCGCGAGCGGCGTAGCCAGGTCGACGTCGTAGCGAGAGTCCGGTGCTCCCGGCGATCCATGTCCTGCACCTATCTTCTTCCCCTCATGCTCATCGCCAGGCATCACCAGCAGCACGCGGCGGTCGGCTTTCGTCGCACAGATCAACCCCGCCAGCTTGCGCCCGGTTGGCAGGCCGATAGCCTTATCGTCCTCGCCCGCCACAATCGCGATCGGCAGTGTCGGGGGCAGGTCTTGCAGCACCGGCCAGATACTCTTCGCCTCCTCGCCTTTCGTCACATGATACGAGTCCCCAGGAGCCGCCAGCACCAGCGCTTGTGGTGCTGGCAGATGCGTCGAAGCTATCGTCGCCGCGAGCTTCAGCGAGATCGCCGCACCCATCGAGTAGCCAAAGTACACCACACGCTGCGGATCGGGCACGATGCCACGCCGCTGCAACTCCGCGAGCGCCTCTCGCTCGGCCTGTGCGGTATTGCCCACGACGATCTGCGGCGAGGTCGAGTCCGCATCCTGATACACCGGGAACACCACGACGTTGCCCTCCCGCGCGAGGTGATCGATGAGCGCGCCATAGTTCTTCGGATTCATCCCCTGCCATCCGTGGTGAAAGAACACGAACGGCGCTTTGCCTTTGAGGACAGGCTCTGCCGGAAGAAACACATAGACACGGTGCATGCCTTCGCCAAGCGTTATGACATCAACCGACGCATGGGTCTGCCGCGCCTCAAGCGCCGCCGGACCAATCTGACTCTGCCACGCCTGCTGCGCACTCGCGTTGAGAGCACATAGCGCCAACAGCGTAAAAATGCAAAGCGAGCCACGCATCGGGTGCCCCATCCTCGACGCGCGTTTTTTGCGCGGCAGGGTGGGGTATAGACGCCAAGCGGGCCACAAATATTTGCACCGCGCTACGCGTCCGGGGTATCGCGCGGGAGCGCGACCGCTTTTAATCTTCATGGCTTCGCCACCTCCTGATCGGCCACCACAGGAACCGCAGGCTTCGCCACCTGCTGCGCCGCAAGCCACGGCAACAACTTCGTGGTGATCAGCGTAGCCCCATCATCGGAGAGATGGATCCCATCGCCCTGGCGCAGCCGTGTCGTATGGCCATCGATCTCGCCGAAGTCGCGGAAGCGCCCATCCGCATCGCCCACAACGCCAGCCGTTCCAACCCAGATCGCATGTGGCGACGCGCTGACCACGCTGTAGTCGATTCGATTGATCAGCGCAATGCGTGCGTCGTAGCTGTCCGACTTCATCGGCGGCAACCCCAGCCACACCACGGTAGCGCCCTTCGCGCTAAGCATATCCAGATACGCCTGCACCCTGCGCTGATAGATCTGCTTCCATCCCTCCGAGCCGAACGGATAGGTCACGCCGTCTTCCACGAAGCCCTGCCCATCGTTCGCTCCAATCGCCACGAGCACGAAGTCAGGCTGCGCGTCTTTCAGCATCGCCGGATACTCCAGCTGCCAGTTGAAGACCTCCGGCCGTGCCAACCCGGTGCCCGATTTGAAAGCATGCACGAAACTGAGGGCCTTGTAGTGCGGCGCCTGGCGCAGAATCGTCGAGGAGAGCCCCACGGCCATCATCGAGTCTCCCGCCAGCGCCACCGTGCGCGTTCCACTCACGGAGATCGCAGGAATCGGAGGCAGGATACACAAGCCCGGCGCAGCATCCGCACGCAGAGGCACCGGCCGCGTTATCGTCGTCGCAGGCTTCGTGCCTGTTGCCGCATGCGCTGGAGCCGTCCCCGTCGTACCCATAGCCACAACCGCTGTCGGTGTCATCGGCTTTGCCAGCCGAGGGAGCTCATTGGCCTCAGCCAGAGCCGCCGGATCGTCGCTCCATCCGACACGTGCCAGCTCTACCAGCGCATGCTGCCGCCCACGCTCGATGCGTAGCGGCGCCAGCACACGATGCAGCGCCGTCGCCACCGGCAGCGCCACCGTGCGCTCCGGCCCGAGGTCCAGCCGCCCGGCCCAGTCATAGATCCCACCCGACTCCAGCAGCAACGCAACGACCACGAACGCGCCTACGCTGGCAGCGAGTTGGGAGAGCTTCGAAAAGTGACGATACGAACGCATGATTAAGGCTTTACCAACTCAAAACTCATCCACTCAAAACTCATAACTGAACAAAACGCTCTTCTCAAAACTGAAAATAAATAAAAGGAGCCACACCTGTAGGCCCCAGTAACTCAATCGCAAAAACACCCAACGCCAGCGCCACACCATTGACGGCAACCGGCATGCGCGACATCGTCGCCTCCACGCTCCGCCTCCAGACCCGCGGAGCATACTGCCCGAAGATCCCCAGCACCAGGCACACCACCACCGGCCACGCCGCCAGAGTCACGGCGCCGCGGCTGCCGAGTTGATGAAAGACCGTGGTCGCCAGCGCAAACGTCGACGCGCGGAAGAACACCCAGCCCACGCACACCGCATGGAACATCAGCAGGCGCCCAACCCACGGCCACGCGGAGTGGCTACGCAGCCGCTGCACAGCAGGCGAGTCCGCCGCCGCCCACAGCCGATGCACGACCAGATACAAACCCTGCAACCCACCCCACATCACAAACGTCCACGAGGCCCCATGCCACAGTCCGCCAAGCAGCATCGTGATCATCAGGTTGATGTAGGTGCGCGACGTGCCACGGCGCGATCCACCCAGCGGAATGTAGAGGTAGTCGCGCAGCCAGCTGGAGAGCGAGATATGCCAGCGCTGCCAGAACTCCTGCGGGTCGGCTGCGGTGTACGGCGCGTTGAAGTTGCGCGGAAACCGATACCCCAGCAGCATCGCGCAGCCGATCGCGATATCCGTGTAGCCCGAGAAGTCGCAGTAGATCTGCGCGGCATAGCCGTAGATCGCCAGCAGCACATCGCCTGCATGAAAGCTCGCCGGCGCGGCGAACACCGGTTCCACCAGCCGTGTCGCCAGCGTGTTGGAGAGGATTACCTTCTTGAACAGCCCGGCGAGGATCAGCAGAAACGCGCGGTTCACACGGATATGCTGCAGATCGCGCTTGCGCAGAAGCTGAGGGATAAAGTTCGACGCCCGCAGGATCGGCCCCGCGATCAGCTGCGGAAAGAACGCCACATACAGCAGCGCGTCCAGCAGTTGCAGCGGTTCGCGCAGCTTGCGGCGATAGATGTCGCCCATCAGCGAGATCGCATGGAACACAAAGAACGAGATCCCCAGCGGCAGAAACGGTGTCGGGATGTTCCATGCCGGCGTGCGCCCAACCAGGCCCCACAGCCCCAGCGCGCTCAGCAGCAGGAAGCTCGTGTACTTGTAGTACGCCAGCACCACCAGGCACACAGCAACTCCGGCGATCAGCAGCCGCTTACGCGTGGTCTCCTCATGGATGCGTTGCAGCGTCTGTCCGATCAACCCCGCGAAGAGTGAGATCAAAAAGAGCAGGGGAACATAGCGCCAGCTCCAGAAGCCATAGAACAGATAGCTCGCCGCCAGCAGAAAGATCTTATGCGCAATAGGGCGCGGCGCCAGTGCCCAGGAGATCGCCAGCACGGCGAGAAAAAACACGGCATATTCAACAGTCGGGAAAAGCATAGGTCGTTCTTACGTAAGGTATTGGAACTTGATCTAGTGTCTCAGTTTGCGGCGCAGTCAGGGTTGAGGATGCAGATACCGGGCAAACGAATTGTTGTTCTTGCTGTTGCCTGTTCTTCGCCGTCATCCTGAGCGACGGATGTCCTATGAGTCGAGCCCATGCCTGTCGTGCGCTTGCGTGTTGAGAACCTCAGCAGGATGCAGCGGTTCCGGTGAAAGGCGAATCATTCTGATGCAAACGCGCTTTCTACTTGAAAATTAAAAGTGAAGTGTTTTGTTGCGGTTATATCTTCCCAGCTACACAACCGCTCGACCTGGCTGCATGTTTTTATTCGTCGAGCAAAATTATCTTTAAAAACAATGGATAAAGTTGGCAACCAGCTTTCAGCAAGATGCATCATTTGCAAAATCAGGTAGTTTTTCTGGAACCGTTTCCATTAAATCCATGGCCATCCTTGACACGTCGCTGTAACCTTTACGATGATGCGAAAGTAACCGATTTCACAAACTTTGCCTCATTTGAATTTGCAGTCGGGCCCCAGCTGTATTTCGATCCCTAGATCTCTCAATTCCATGAACGCAACATCATGCGTGCCGGGACCTGCACCTTCTGGCCGAGGGGAAAACTCTGTGAAGACAAGATATCCATCTCTCTCTGTCGTGGCCGGCCTTGCCGGTCTTGCTGGCGCCCTATTGTTGAGCGGATGCTCCGCGAACTTCGGCGACGCCTCCAACACCCCCACCGCGACCGCCATGCACATCCAGGGCATCGTTCACGGTGGCCAGCAGTCGCTCAACGGCGCGCACGTCTATATGTATGCAGCCAGCACCGCCGGGTATGGCGGTACGAACATCGCAGCCTCTACCTCCAACGCCTCGAAGTCGCTGCTGACCAATCTGTCGGGAGTGACCACCAGCGACGGAACCAACTACTACGTCACCACCGACCAGGCAGGGAACTTCAACATCGATGGAGCCTTCGCCTGCACCCCTGGAACCCAGATCTACCTCTACTCCGTTAGCGGCGACCCGCAGCTCAACGGGTATGGCACCTCCACCGGCGATAACACCGCGGCGGGAATGCTGGCCGTACTGGGCGACTGCGCCAGTGCTACTCCCAGCGCTGCCTTCCCCAACGTCACCTTCGTGACCATCAATGAGGTCAGCACCATCGCTGCCGCGTATGCCCTGGCTGGCTTCGCCACCGACGCCACCCACATCGGCGCTCCCAGCGCTGTAACCGGCCATACGCTATCCGCGACCAGTCTCGCCAACGCCTTCAACACCGCCCTCAACATCGTGAACCAGGCGAGTGGCTTGCCGGTGGCAACGACCACGACAACGGGTAGCAGCGGCACAGTTCCGGTGACGCTCATCAACTCACTGGCCGACATCCTCGCGAACTGCGTCAACTCTACCGGTCCCAGCTCCTCCGGCTGCTCCACGCTCTTCACCAATGCCGTGAACACCGCCGGCACCAAGCCTACTAACACCGCAGTAGCGGCGATCAACATCGCTCAAAACCCCGGCCAGAATGTCACGGCGCTGCTCAACACCATACCGGCCGTGCCGCCCTTCAGCCCCACCGTCTCCACAGCTGCTGACTTTAGCCTGGCCGTTACCTATAGCGGGTTGAACGTGCCCTACGGCGTCGCGGTAGACGGTTTGGGCAATGTGTTCGTCACCAACTCCGGCACCACCGGAACCAACGCCAACTCCGTCACGGAAATCTCCTCCACGGGCGTGCCTTCCAACTTCAGCACGGGCGGCAACTTCGCCGCTCCTATGGGCATTGCCATTGACACTTCCAATACCGCCTGGATCGTCAACTCCGGGGCTGTCGGCGGTACCTACTATCTCACCTCGATCGGCGCCGGCGCCGTCTCGCCTCATACCATCGCTGGTCTCAATGCTCCCCAGGCCGTAGACATCGGCGCGGGGGGAAACGTATGGATCGCCAATACCGGCGGGAATAGTGTCTTCGAATACTCCCCCAGCACCACTTCGGTTTCCACGTTTACGGGGATACCCTCGCCGGAGGGCATCGCTGCCACCATTGATACGACTACGCCCTCGAATAATCAGGACATCTCAAGTTTTGAGACCACCGGCAGACGCGCAACCGAGGTCGACAGTGAGACTGCCGTAGCCGCTGCTGCAGCCGTTGAGGCCCAACTCACCTCACCCAAAGGCGTCGCCGTTGCTGAGGGCTTCAACGTCTTCTTTGTGAACTCGGTGGCCGGTGCCGGTTCGGTCGCTGAAATAGGCCCCGGTCTTCAGGCGGCTGGTGCCTTGTTGACGAGCACTGATTTCGACGATCCCCAATTCATCACCTTTGACGGGGCAAACAACTTCTTTGTCTCCAACCTCTCGAACGGTGCCATCACCTGGTGGAACCGGGCTGTTGTCGCCGCGGGAGTCTTCACCAACTACACAGGGGGAGGGACGGTTAGCGGCGCTGAAGGCATCGCTGTCGATCTCTCGGGCAACGTGTGGGTCGCCAACTCAACCGGCAACACCGTCTCCGAGTTTGTCGGCCTGGCAACGCCCGTCGTAACCCCACTTCAGGCGGCCCTCAACGCCCCCTACACCGATGCAGCCGCCAAGCCCTAAGAGCTGCTAGCTGTACTCCCTACCCGCGCTGCTACTCCCGGCAGCGCGGGCTTTTTCTTTGCAACAGGTTCAGGTGAGTCTTCTTGTCGTCTTTGTTTATGACAAGCGAAGTTTTATGGCGAACACAGCGCGAAGCGCAAACCATGACGCTTTAGCGTCATGGGGCGGAGGGAGCCGTAGCCTTTAGGCTACGGAATAAAGACCAGATACGAATCGGGCTTTAGCCCCGGGCTGTTGCCGTTGTTGTTGTTTTTGCCGTTGTCACCTCAGAACGGGCTTCAGCCCCTGGGACATGCTTTCTTTCCGGAGCCGCAATAACCCATGACGGAAAACATGTTTCAAGGGCAGAAGCCCGCTTTCGTTGCGTCTCGGATACCCCGTATCTCTCGAGAAAGCAAGAAGAAAACCTTTTCTTTACCATTTTCTTTACAAATTTATCCTGCAGATCGTTTATTCTTGACCCATTCTTTTAGGCACAGCGTATAAATTAATTGAAATTTACAGACGCAGTGGCAACTGATTCTTTGGTGGGATGCATCGTTATTGGATTAGTATTTTTTTGCTGGAACCGCTTCCAACAAACACACGCACGTCCTTAGATCTTTAACTCTGTAGACCTGTCTTTGACAGTCCGCAGGGATCCCAACGCATACGGGAGGATAGGTCGCACTTATTTTCAGCAAGCGTTATCTTCTTTTGAATCTGGACACCGGGCCCCTTCTCTAACAGCTGCATCGCAATCCCTCGAATCTAAACCCCTCGAAACTCAACTCATTGCTGAGCAACAAAATGTGTGCGCCGGGGCTTGACCGTTCCGGCTGAAGGGAAAAACCCTGTGAAGACCAAATATCCATCTCTCTCTTTCGTGGCCGGCCTCGCCGGTCTTGCTGGCGGGTTACTGCTGAGCGGATGCTCCGCGAACTACGGCGGTTCCGCCAGCGCTCCCGACCAGGTTTCCATGCAGCAGATCTCTGGCGCTGTGCATGGTGGCCAGCAGGGCCTCGACGGCGCGCAGGTCTACCTGTACGCGGTTGGCACGGGAGGATATGGCACAGCCTCTACGCTGTTGGCGGGTCCGGCTACCACCGACGCTCACGGGGACTTCAGCTTCAATGGCGGATTCAGCTGCACGGCAGGCCAGCAGATCTATCTTTACTCTGTGGGCGGGGACCCGGAGCTGAACCCGGGGGGCACCTCGAGCGGCAACAACCCTGGAGCCGGACTGCTCGCCGTGGTAGGGCATTGCACCGGCGGCACAGGCATCACCAACTCTGGGGGGGCCGCTACGGGGTTTGTGTTTATGGATGAGGTCAGCACGATTGCCGCAGCCTATTCTCTATCGGCGTATGCCACCGATGCCACGCACATCGGCAGTTCGGGGACGGCGCTGGCCAATACGAACCTCAGCAACGCCATCGATACTGCCTTCAATCTTGTCAATCAGTCCACCGGCGCAGCCCTGGCGGCGCCGCTGAATGGCAACGGCACGGTTCCGACTACGGAGATCAATGCCCTGGCGGATATTCTGGCAGCTTGCATCAATTCGACCTCTGGCTCCTCGCAGTGCTCTACGCTCTTTACCGACACTCCGAACAGGAGTGCCGTAGCCCCCACGGATACGGCGACGGCGGCGATCAATATTGCGCACAACCCGACTGCCAACGTGACTGCGTTGCTCAACACGGTTAACAGCACCAGCCCCTTCCAGCCCGTTATTTCCAGCGCCACCAGCTTCACCCTGGCGGTCAACTACACCGGTGGCGGCCTTCTGAACCCAATACAGCTGGCTGTAGATGCCTCCGGCAATATCTGGGTGGCCAACAACGCCAGCGGGTCGACCCCCAGATTAAGTGAGTTCAATCACCTCGGGGTCCCGGCCAACTCCACTGGGTACACCGGAGGTGGTCTTGATGTATCGCAGTCCGTCGTCATCGATAACTCCGACAATGTCTGGGTTGGCAATAGCAACGTAGGCGTTACGGTGAATAACCTGAGCAAGTTCAACGGCGCGACAGGGGCGGCGATCTCCGGCACAAATGGTTTTACCGGCGGCGGGCTCAGTAATCCGGTGGGCCTCGCTATCGATGCCAATGGCAATATCTGGGCCGCGAACAACGCTGCGCCCTCCGGCACTACCATCGTGAGCGAATTCAACTCCTCGGGTGTGGCGGTCTCTCCCGCGGCTGGTTATCCATCCGGTGGCGTCACGACTCCGGTAAGCGTTACTGTCGACACAACTGGGAATATCTGGGTCGCCGGTGGCGAGTCGGGTGGTACCACCATTTCTAAGCTCAGCCCCACAGGTGCTGTGCTCTCCGGCACGGGTTACACCGGCGGTCTGAGTGCTCCATGGGGTCTTGCCATCGATAGCTCTGGGAATGCCTGGGTCGCCAACAATACCGGCAGCAGCCTGAACGAGTTCAACTCCTCGGGTGTGTTGGTCAACACCTCCACCGGCGGTGGGCTCAGCACGCCACGCAGCGTTGCCATCGATGGCGCTGGGAATGTCTGGATCAATGACATCGGTGCCAATGTCCTGAGCGAATTCAACTCCGCAGAGACGGCCCAGTCTCCTGCCGGAGGATTTACCGGCGGCGTTATGAATGGCCCGTCTAGTATCGCTGTCGATGGTTCCGGGAATGTCTGGACGGCAAATTTCGCCACTGCGAGCTCCAGCCTGACTGAGTTCATTGGGGCTGCCACTCCTGTTGTTACCCCGTTGGTTGCAAATCTCACCACTGGGACCAAGACACCCTCCCAGAAACCGTAGGCACACGGAGTGCGCCCCCAGCGATTGCGGGTGCATTCCTCTTCGCCCGCCGCCCAGCCCTAAGAGCTGGGAGCCGAACCCGTACCCGCGCTGCTACTCCCGGCAGCGCGGGTTTTTTCTTTAAGACAAGCTCAGGTCCTCTCAACGCAGTTGCAGTTGTCGTTGTTCTTACTTTTCTTTTTGTCATTCCCGTAGGGAATCTGCTTCTCGCTTTTGCCTTTCTGGTTTGTCATTCCGAGCGCAGCGAGCGAACCTGCTGTCTCCCGTTTTTCGTTAGTGCCACCACAAATATTTGAGCGCCAACCCAAATCACGTCTTTGCAGTTTTGGCCTACAGGTTTTCTAGGCAATACGAGCAAAGAACGGGAGACAGCAGGTTCGCTCGCTGCGCTCGGAATGACAAACCAGAAAAACAAAAGCAACGACAACAACCCACTCGCAGAACTCGTCCGGCCCACCGTCACCTCGTCCTTGACAAAGCGCAGGGACCTCAAAGATCATGCAAGGCTCATCACGTTTATCCCGTAAGTACTGGCCGAGTTGAAACGGGACACCGGGCCCTCCTTCCTACCCTAGCTCTTATCCGCGCCAGGCCCTGCACATTCTGACAGGGGGAACATTCTGTGAAGACGAATCATCGATCACTCTCTTTTGTGGCCGGCTTTGCCGGTCTTGCTGTTGTCCTTATGCTGAGCGGATGCTCAGCGAACTTCGGCGATCTTGCGAATACCTCGACCCAGACCGCCGTGCATATTCAAGGCGTAGTCCATGGGGGCCAGCAACCGCTCAACGGTGCGCATGTGTATATGTATGCCGCCAGCACAGCTGCCTATGGCGGGAACGGCATCGCCCCCACTTCAGGGGCTACCGGCAATGCGTCCGTCTCATTGCTGACCTCCGCAACGGGGAACCCGGCGGATGGGAACGGAAACTTCTACGTCACCACGGACGTAAATGGCAGCTTCAATATCAATGGGGCCTTCGCCTGCACCCCGAACACCCAGGTCTACCTGTACTCGACCGGCGGAGACCCGCAGTTGGGTGGCAAAGGCATTGCCGGTACACCCAACCCCGCGGCCACCATGATGGTTGTGTTGGGCAATTGCGCCAGCGCGACTCCAGGTGCGGCCTTCCCGAACGCTACCTTCGTCTCTCTGAATGAGGTCAGCACCGTTGCCGCGGCCTATGCGCTGGCAGGCTTTGCCACCGACCCGCTGCACATCGGCGCGCCCAGCGCCGTAACGGGCCATACGCTTTCCGGGACAGGTTTGGCGAACGCCTTCCATACCGCGCTGAATCTCGTGAACCAGGCCAGCGGATTCCCCAACCCAACGCTGCCCCTCAACAGCACCGCCACAGTTCCCGTGACCACGATCAACACTTTGGCGGACATCCTGGCGGCCTGCGTCAACACCACTGGACCCGGCTCCACTGGATGCGCCACGCTCTTCACCAATACGTCTTATGGCACCCCAACCATCGACACGGCAACGGCAGCCCTCAACATCGCGCAGCATCCGGCAGCTAACGTCGCCGCTCTGCTCACCCTGGCCACCGCAACCAGCCCTTTCCAGGGAACCGTTAGCTCTGCCAACGATTTCTCCTTCGGCATCGTCTACAGCGGCGGCGGCCTGAATACGCCAGAGGGGATCGCGATCGACAGCGCGGGCAACGCCTGGGTGAACAGTGTGTCCGCCGTGATCGAGATCTCCAACACGGGGACGTTGCTCTCCGGGACCACTGGCTATCCAGCAGGCGGCAGCCTGCTGTATCCCGATGGGATCGCGATCGACGTCGCGGGCAATGTCTGGGTGGCGAATTCCGCGAGAGGCCCCGTGATCAAGCTCTCCAGCGCCGGGACAGTCATCAACCAGTACACCGCCAGTAGCATTACCGTGCCAGAGCAGATCTCAATCGACGGCGCGGGCAACGCCTGGATATCCGATGCCAGTGGCGCCGTGACGGAGCTTTCCAGCACTGGGGCGGTCCTCTCCGGAACTACTGGTTACACCGGCGGTCTGGGCGTGCTCTATGGGATTGCGATCGACGGCGCGGGCAACGCCTGGGGGGATAACGGATATAACGCCTTGACCGAGTTTTCCAACACCGGGACATTCCTCCACAGCTATACCGGCGGCGGTCTCAACCGAAACAATGAGACTGCGATTGACGGCGCGGGCAATGCCTGGGCGACTAGTTTTATAGGGGACGACGTGACCGAGATCTCCAACTCCGGGACATTCCTCTCCGGGACCACTGGCTATAAAGGAGGCGGCCTGAACGAGCCCTATGGGATCGCGATCGACGGCGCGGGCAACGCCTGGGTGGTTAACACCGGAGAGCAATCCGTGACCGAGTTTTCCAGCGCCGGGACAATCCTCTCCGGGGCCATCGGCTATAAAGGCGGGATCCTGGGAAGCCTGTTCCAGCCACAGCCGATCGCGATCGACGGCTCGGGCAACGCCTGGGTGGGTAATGCAGGCGGTATCAGTAGCACCGTGCTCGAGATGATCGGCATCGGTACCCCCGTGATTACTCCGATAGCTGCCGGTCTGCCCGCTATCCCCACGACGGACGGGACCAGCAACCTCGGCACTCGCCCGTAACGTAATCGCCGTTGCTCTTGCTGTTGCTTTTCTTGTTGTCATTCCCGCAGGGAACCTGCTGTTGTCGTTGCCCTTGCTGTTGCCCTTGCTGTTGCTCTTGCTGTTGTCGTTGCTCTTGGGAGTAGCAGCGGCCTTTAGGCCGCGGAAACAAGCCCCAACCAAAAAGGGCTTTAGCCCTGGGCCTCTTGCCTATGCCTGCGAAAAACCCAGGGCTAAAGCCCAGAAGATGTTTTGCCCAATCCCGCGGCCTAAAGGCCGCTGCTACTCCCAAAAACAAAAGCAACGAAAACAATCCACCGCTCCGCCCACCCTATAATGACCGGGCAAGGAATTTTAAGGAGCAAGTCCCGTGGCCACAAACGAAGCAAACCGCAGAGCCCTTGGTGATACAGCCGCACGTCAGTTAGCCAACACGACAAAAACCGCCCCCCAACTCGCGGCCATCACGCCGCGCTGGCTCGTTCAGCTTCTCTCCTGGGTTCCGGTCGAGTCCGGCACCTACCGGGTCAACTCGGTCAACGAGAAAGAGATCGAAGTCGTCTGCGGTTCGCGCGACGAGCGCAAGCTGCCCGAGACCTTCGTCGACTACGTCGAAAAGCCGCGGGAGTACACGCTCAGCGCTATCTCCACCATCGTCGACGTCCACACCCGCGTCTCCGACCTCTACAGCCATCCGCACGACCAGATCCGCGAGCAGCTTCGCCTGACCGTCGAGAAGGTCAAGGAGCGCCAGGAGTTCGAGCTCATCAACAACGCCGACTACGGCTTGCTGCACAACATCTCTCCGGAGTTCCGCGTAAAGCCCCGCAAGACCGCGCCCACTCCCGATGATTTCGATGAGCTGCTGGCCAAGGTCTGGAAGGAGCCTGCGTTCTTCCTCGCTCATCCCCGCTCCATCGCCGCCTTCGGCCGTGAATGCACCCGCCGCGGCGTTCCTCCTCCGACCGCCACCATCTTCGGCTCGCCCTTCCTCACCTGGCGCGGCGTTCCGATCATTCCGTCGGACAAGCTCACCGTCGACGAGGCAGGGAAGAGCAACATCCTGCTCCTCCGCACCGGCGAGAAGCGTCAGGGCGTCGTCGGCCTCTTCCAGCCTGGCCTGCCCGGCGAACAGACCCCCGGACTCTCGGTGCGCTTCATGGGCATCGACCGCAACTCCATCGCCTCGTACCTCGTCTCGCTCTACTGCTCGGCCGCAGTGCTGACGGAAGACGCTCTCGGTGTGCTCGAAAACGTAGAGGTCGGCCACTACCATGAGTACAAGTGAACAGATTCCATTGGCTGAAACGTCGCTCCCTTCGGCAGCGGCTGGGGGAACCCCCAGCCTGCCGGACGTAGCCACGCTCACCCAGATGGCGAACGCCTTCTTCCGCGCAATTCCAGGCCAGCCTGGGGGCCAGGATAATGTAGGAACGTATCTACAATCTCCCGCGGCTTTCTCCTCGGCGCTGCCGCTGTCGGAGTCGCACCTGCCCCAATTCGGCGCACCCGCGCCGTCTCTGCCCGCGCTGCCATCCCTCGACAAGCTCCCCAACGAGGCCGACCTCGCTCGCCTCTCCGGCTCCGGCTTTCCAGCCGAAGCCTCGGCTTTCGGTCTAAGCCCAATTGTGTCGTCATACGATATACCCGCCTCTACCCCTAACCAGAGCGTTTTACGGCAAAGTCCAACAGGGTACACATCCCCTTTCAGCCTGCCCTTGCCGGACTTTGAACTAGCCTTCCCGAACTTCGAAGCCTCCTTGCCGAACATCCCAGGATTGCCTGCTTTGGCCAACGACGACCTGGCCAAAGCCGCGCTGAACCTGGCTTCTCCGCTCTATTTCCTCGAACACGCCGGAGCCCTCTCGCAACCTGTCCCCTCGGCTCCGTTTTCGCCGAACGCCCCCCAGCAGGCTCAGACCTTCGAGCCCATCGTATCGCCGGACCTCTCGTCGGTACGCCGCCAGTTCGACGTGGCCTCTATCCGCCGCGACTTCCCGATCCTGAACGAAAAGGTCAACGGCAAACCGCTCATCTGGCTGGACAACGCCGCTACCACGCAGAAGCCGCAGGCCGTCATCGACCGGCTTTCGTACTTCTACGAGCACGAAAACTCCAATATCCATAGGGCCGCGCACGAACTCGCCGCCCGCGCCACCGACGCCTACGAAGACGCTCGCCAGAAGGTCACCTCCTTCCTGAACGCGACCTCCACCAAAGAGATCGTCTTCGTTCGCGGCGCAACGGAAGCCATCAACCTTGTCGCGCAGAGCTGGGGCCGCCGCCACATCCAGAAGGACGACGAGATCGTCATCAGCTGGATCGAGCACCACGCCAACATCGTTCCGTGGCAGATGCTCTGCGCGGAAAAAGGCGCAAAACTCCGCGTCATTCCCGTCGACGACACCGGCCAGATCCTCCTTGACGAGTACGAGAAGCTGCTCAACCCGCGCACCAAACTCGTCTCGTTCACGCAGGTCTCGAACGCTCTCGGCACCATCACGCCTGCGCAGCAGATGGTGCAGATGGCGCACCGTTACGGCGCGCGCGTCCTTGTCGATGGCGCTCAGGCTGTCTCGCACATGCGCATCGACGTGCAGGCGCTGGACTGCGACTTCTACGTCTTCTCCGGTCACAAGGTCTTCGCTCCCACCGGTATCGGCGTGCTCTACGGCAAGCCGGACGTGCTCGCCGAGACACCCCCCTGGCAGGGCGGCGGCAACATGATCGTCGACGTCACCTTCGAGAAGACCCTCTACCACGCGCCGCCCATGCGCTTTGAGGCCGGCACCGGCAACATCGCGGATGCCGTCGGTCTCGGCGCGGCTATCGCCTATCTCGACCAGATCGGCATGGAGAACATCGCTCGCCACGAGCACGACCTGCTCGTCTACGCGACGCAGGAGATGCAGAAGATTCCCGGCCTCTGCATTATCGGCACCGCGAAAGAGAAGGCTGGCGTGTTGTCCTTCGTGCTCGAGGGCTACAAGACGGAGGATGTCGGCGCAGCGCTCAATCGCGAGGGCATCGCCGTACGCTCCGGCCACCACTGCGCCCAGCCCACGCTGCGCCGCTTCGGGCAGGAGACCACGGTGCGGCCATCGCTCGCGCTCTACAACAACTACGAGGACATCGACGCCATGATCGCGGCCCTGCGGCGCTTGAAGCAGCTGCAGGCATAGGTGCTTTTAACGCAGAGGTCGCTGAGGTTTCGCGGAGGTCGCGATGGTATCCGTGGCGACCTCCGCGTTAAAAGAAAATGTCCATTCCCCTCGAAGGACGAAAGGAAAAGCAAAGGCCCAACCATCCTGCTTTATCCTTCTTTCATCTCCTGTTCATAAAAAGTGGCGTGTTCTGGGCGTATCTCCTTCAATTCGTCAAGATTTACCATTCTGTAGCAATTTAGGTTTCCCGGCAGAGTAAACTCAACGGCGACCGTGCTGTGTGTTTCACCTCGGTTAAGGAGAATCTGTGAGCCAAACTGTCTTCGTCTTGGAAGACGATGCTGACATTAGCAGACTGGTGCAGTATCAACTGGAGCGTGCGGGCTTTATCGCCAAGCCATACGCTGCCATCGGCTCCATCGTGCAGGATGCTGAGCGTTCGCGCCCTGCTCTGTTTCTGTTGGACATCATGGTGCCTGGCGGCGATGGTATGGACCTTTGCCGCCGTCTGCGTCAGCATCCGACCTTGAGCAGCGTGCCGGTCATCTTTCTTACGGCGCGCGCTTCGGAAAACGATCGCGTGCATGGCCTGGAACTGGGCGCCGACGATTACATCACCAAGCCGTTCGGTACGCGCGAGCTGATAGCGCGGGTGCGTGCGGTGCTGCGCCGCTTTGAGCCCTCCGAAGCCCCTGGTCCACTTTCCGTGGTCAAGATCGAGGAGATCGAGATCGACGGCAGTGCGATGCAGTTGCGTGTGAAGGGCGAACTCGTCCCGACCACGGCCACCGAGTTTCGATTGCTGGACTATCTTGCCCGGCATCCGGCGCGGGTCTTCAGCAGAGACCAGTTGCTGGATGCGGTGTGGGGTGATGCGCGGTTTGTCACGCCGCGCAGCGTGGATGTGTATGTGCGCCGGATTCGCGAGAAGGTGGAAGCCGATCCCGAGACGCCACGCTACCTGAAGACGATGCGCGGAGCAGGGTATCGCTTCGAGATTCCCAAAAGCCGCGAGGCACAGTAGCCTCGCTGCATTCGGGCCGTCGGAAATCTATGGGAACCTCTGTCATGAAACGGAATCTATGGCTCTCCCTGTGGCTGCGCACAGCGTTGGCTGTCGCCGTCGTGGCGGTGGCGGCGCTGCTGTTGCCGCGCTGGGGTGCGTGGATTCTTGTGCCTTTAGCGCTGGCTGCGGCCTCGTGGGTGGCCTGGGCGGTCTCGCGCGCCGTGGAGCGTGGACTACGTACGCTCAAGCCTGACGTCCGGAAACCCCATGCCGAGATGCCCTTCGAGGAGTTCGAGGAGTTGGCTGCGGCGCTGGATGCGGAAGCTGCTCAGCAGACGCGCTTGTTTGAAACCACCGCCGAAGGCCAGCGCAAACTCGAAGTGTTGCTCGACTCCATGCAGGATCTCGTCGTCGCAGTCGATGCGGCCGGAAGAATCTCCTGGACCAACGAGCCGATGCGGAAGCTCATGTCTTCCTCTTCGGGTTCGGTACGGATAGGGCAAGCCCTGGTTCAGACAATTCGCGAGCCGGAGGTGCTGGCCTGCGTGCGTATCGCCCTGGAAGAACGCACCGTGGCTGAACGGGAGGCCGTGGGCTTCAACACGGGCCGTACCTACGCCGTCAGTGCAGCGCCTATTGCCGAGGGTGGCGCTGTCGTGGTCCTGCGCGATATCACTCGCCTGGAGCAGATGGAGCGCACTCAGAAAGAGTTCGTGGCCAACGTCTCCCACGAGTTGCGGACGCCGCTGACCTCCATCATGGGCTACGTGGAGCTGCTGATCGACGACGCTCATGCGGATGCCGAGATGCCGGCGCAGACGCGAGAGTTCTTCGACGCCATCCTCAAAAATGCGCAACGCATGGGACGCCTGACCGAGGACCTCCTGGTCATGGCCAAGGTCGACTCCGGCGAGCAGAAGATGAATCCTGTGCCGACGCGTGTGCCGGCTCTGCTGCAGGAGGCTGTCAGCGCGGCGAGCGGGCTGCTGAAAGATGATGCACGGCTGGAGATCGCCGCCATGGTCGACGCCGAGGTCATGGCCGATACGGATGCCATGATGCAGGTGCTGAGCAACCTGATTGAGAACGCCTTGAACTACGGCCGTGGTACGCATGGATCGCTGGTGGTGATGGCTGCCGAGAGCGTGGCTGGGCCTCCGGCGATGGTGAAGTTCAGTGTTCGCGACTTCGGCGCGGGCATCGCTTCGGAGCATCGCGACCGCATCTTCGAGCGCTTCTACCGGGCGGACAAGGCTCGTTCACGCGAGTCGGGTGGCACAGGGTTGGGGCTTTCGATCGCAAAGCATCTGGTGGAGTTCCACGGTGGCTCGATCTGGGTGGAGAGCGAGCTTGGCCGTGGCAGCCGCTTCTGCTTCACGCTCCCGCTGGCTTCTGTACGTGAGAACACGTTGCCCGCTGAAGAGAATGCGTCCTACAACTAGGGCCATACCGAGAACAAGCAACAGCAAAAGCCTGGACGCAAAACCCGCCAAGGGAGCAAAGTTTCGCCACGAACATCGTCGCGAAACTTTGCGTTTCTCCTTCGCGAACGTTGCGTCAAGGCTCTTACGCTACAACCTCGAACGGACGCATCATGTCGTTGGATTCATGTTCGAGGATGTGGCAGTGGTAGAGATATTTCCCGGGGTAGCCGTCGAAGCGGACGATGATTCGTGTGATGCACTTGGGAGGACATTGGATGGTGTCCTTCCACCCGCGTTCACTGGGGGCTGGCGGCATGGCGGGAGCCAAGAAGCGTAGCTTCCCGGCCATTTGATAAGCAAAGACGTCGAACGTGCGGCGGTCCAGCAACTGGAAGCGCACCAGATGCAGGTGCATGGGGTGAACGTCTTCCGTTAGGTTCACGAACTCCCATATCTCCGTCGAATTCAGCCGAGGCTGCTCGGTGACAGGCTCGTGCCAGTGCTTGTTGTTGAGCAGCATGACCATGGAGTTGCCCATGCGGTCCTTGATCTCGTTGAGCGTGATGGTGCGAGTCACCGCGGCGGCGGACTCAGGAATCCACGCCACGGGCCGCAGCGTGGTGGGGACGCTGCTCCGCGTGGCGGCGGAGGCGGCGACGCGGAACTGTAGGATCTCCTGCGCGCCGTTGACCAGATGAACGTTCTGCCCTGCGAACGCGGAGAAGTCGACGAGCAGGTCGGCGCGCTCGGCGGGGGCAAGGAGGATGTCCGTGAGCTGCACGGGCGCGGGCAGTAGCCCCTGGTCGGTGCCGATCTGATGGAAGGGCAGCTTGTGCGAGAGTGAAAGCCCGAAGAAACGGCTGTTGGCGGCATTGAGCACGCGAAGACGGTAGAGACGCGGCTCGACCTCGAAGAACGGGCGGATCTTGCCGTTGATTAGGATAGCGTCAGCGTAGAACTCCGGCACCCAGGGATGTTCGGGATCGCCGGAGGTCGGGTAGAAGAGTTGGCCGTCAGCCGTGAAGTCGCGATCATAGAGCATCAGGGGAACTTCGTACTTGCCGGTGGGCAGGTGGAGGTCGTCTTCCACTTTGTCGCGCACCAGGAAGAGACCGAAGAGGCCGGCATAGATGTTCAGCCGGTTCAGGCCCATGGCGTGGTCGTGATACCAGAGGGTTGCCGCGTCCTGCTCGAGCGGATAGTGGCAGGTGCGGCCCGAGCCGGGGAATGACCAGTCTTCGGGGTAGCCATCGTCCTTGGTCGGGACGCGCGCCCCGTGGACGTGGACGGCGGTCCGGACCTCAGGAAGCTCACGGCCGCAGCCGTGCAGGCTGTGGTCGACTGGCAGATAGTGCTGGGTGGGGAGCCGGTTGAGCCACGCGATCTCCAGCGGCTGGTGGGCGCGGGCCTCGATGACCGGGGCAAGTGGGCCAGCTCCATAACTCCAGAAGCGGGCCGCCGGGACGTCGCGGTGGACCTTGGCGCTGACCTCGCGCATAGTGACCTGGAGCTTATGGCCATGATGTGCCGACTGGATCCGTTCCGGCAGAGGCAGTGCGTCCACAAAAGGCGGCAACTCCAGCGAGTGCAGCATGGGGACGACCTGCGGCGGCATGGTCATAGGCATGCTTTGTTGGGCAAGAGATGGAAGCGCGGCAGGAAAGAGCGAGAAGGCAGAGGCTTGCCTGAGAAAATGACGGCGAGAGGAAGGCAACAGGTCTCCGGATCGAGGGTTTCAACTGGTCTTACGAGGTTCGAAGGCGAAGGAGCAGCGACAATCCGGTACCTAATCGTCGTTGCTTCTTACATCTTTGTACCGCGTAACGTCATGCCCTAAAAACAAAAAATCACGCACTCCCGGGTTGTAGAGTGCGTGATCAGGGTAGAGCTTCCATGTGACGGTTATGTGAATAGTCACCACAGCCGCGTTAGTTGCCGGTAGTCACCTTGCCAGTAGTGGGATCCAGAAGCACGACGTTGGGGTTGGGAGGAGCGGCCCCGTTGGAGAAGTTGAACATGCTGTCCAGAGATCCAGCTATCACGTCGAAGGAACCTCCACCGATGCGCTGGCTTCCGAGGAAGGTGTCCTCGATGAAGCGCAGGATGGAGGACTGGTCGGTTACGTTTTTGTTGATGCTGCCGTCGATGTAGTTCTTCTGCGCCCAGGGAGAGATGACCAGCAGGGGCAGACGTGGACCATAACCGCAGCGGCCTCCCACGGGCTTGCCGTTGGAGTTGGGGCCGGGCAGAGCGGCAGCGGCTGCCGCAGCGCTTATGCAGACACCGGCTCCGTTGAGTGAGTCCGATGAGGTGGCGGAGCCGTTGACGAAGCTCGTCGCGTGGTCGTACCAGCCGTCGGAGTCGTCATAGGCGATGATGATCGCCGTGCTGGACCAGGCAGGAGAAGACTCAATGGAGTTGATGGTGTTGACGAGCCAGGTCTGCTCGTCGAGCGGATCGGAGTAGCCGGCGTGGGCGTCCTGGTAGCCGGGGGCCTTCAGGAAGCTGACGGCGGGTATGTTTCCTGTGGCGACCACGGACATGAAGTCGCTCGTGTCGTACTGGTGGTTCGCGCCGTTCGGGTCGGCGGCGCCGATGGCGATGCCGGAGGTGGGACGGTTGTGGTTGGGGTTCGCTGTGCTGGCGTAATACTGGAAGGGTTCATGGTGGGGGATGTAATCGGCCTTGGCGGGATGGCCAGGGATGTTGACGGCGTTGGTTGAGCGATTGCAACCAGTACTGCCGCCGGGGTTGGTAGCTGTGAGATTGAAGCCGCCCTCGAAGAAGCCCCAGGTGACGTTGGCGGCGCTGAGCAGGTCTCCGATGTTTTTACCCGACATGGCGACGCTCTCCGAAGAAGAGCAGACATCGTTGTTAGGATCGGGATCGTCGGTCTCGGTATAGCCGCCGACGCCGTCGGGGGTGACATCTCCTACAGCGCTGGCTGTCATGCTGATGGCGCCATTGGTCTGGCCGGAGACGAGGTTGAGAGCACCAACAGTGGAGGGTCCGAAGGTTGTGCCGAAGGAGTTGTCGCTCATCGCATAGTGCTGGGCGTAGTTCCACAGCGCGGTCACCGTGTTGCCATCATAGTAGCCCATGGTCAGAGCGGTGGTGTTGGCGAGCTTGTTGGCGTCCGTCGCAGCCTGGAGGGTGCTGCTATTCGGTGTTCCCACCGAGAGTGGGAAGAGGTCCATTGCACCGCCATCGAAGGCGCTCTGTTCTGCACCATAGTCGTGATCCTGATCGGCGGTTCCGGCCTGGCTGGCGGAGAGGCGGAACGGATTGGCCGGAGACGAATTGGCGCTGGTATTCAGGTTGGCGGGATTCAGGTTCGGGTTGGCGGTGAGCAGTGCCGGATTGGAGATGTAGTTGTTGGGAATGGGTGTACCGGCTGCGGCGGTGAAGGGCGTTCCATCGCTGTTCGCAGCATTGGGATAGGTCCCGAAGTAGTGGTCGAAGGAGATGTTCTCATCGAAGATCACCACCACATGCTTGATGACCTTAGCGCTGGTGGTAGGCGTCACCGGCGTCGTCGGCGGCGTGGGGTACGAGGTGAGAGCAGAGTTGCAGCCGCTCATAACAATCGTAGCGGACATGACAAGAGCCAGAGCTTTACGAACCATACTTGGAAGCCTCAAAAGGTGAAGATACTTGTGTTCTTCCTTGTAGCTCGTCAACCTTTTGCGCGAGGTCAATGCTGTTTGAATATACGGTTAACTTCGCTTCGTTTTTTGAAGCTGAGTATCAAGCTTGGCCCTTACACCGCATCTCTTGCGTTTGCATCTCTATGGAAGGCGTATTTTATCAATAACTTACATCCAGGCCGGAGTTGGCTTGATATTCATCTTGGCCTATTGATCAAAAATTCAAACGATTCGAGTTCTAGCCCGAATAGGATCATTGCACCCAAAGAGTAGCAATCCAAAGGGCAGGAGTCTCAAGTGTCTCTCCAGAGAATTCAGAGTTTATCTGTGTTGTTTGTAATTTTTGCCTTATCTCTCCTCGCAACCTCTCAGGCGCAGACTTTCTCTGCTACCTCGACTCCGATGAATGAAGCAAGATGGGGCCATCAGGCCACTCAACTCCCAAACGGAGAAGCTCTCATAACGGGCGGACAGGTTAAAGGCTTCGTGATAACCGGGCCAGGTAGCGCAGAAATTTATAATCCTTCACTTGGCACGGAAGGCGGTTTTACCCCTACTATCAACGGTCTCAATACACCTCGAAGCGGGCACGTTGCAGTCGCGTTAAACAACGGCCAGGTTCTCATTGTCGACGGGACGGATCAGAATGAAAATGTAATCGATAACGCGGAACTCTTCACTCCGTCCACAGGAACGTTCACAACCCTGCCAAACAAGCCAGTCTTCTCTGACGACTACCTGGCTTCGCTCCTTCCGAACGGCTCCGTTCTTCTTATAGGCAGTAGCGCTGAAATCTACAACCCCACAACATCAACTTTTACTTCATTAGGAACTCAGCCAATCGCGGACGTACAAACGGCTACCGCACTCGGCGATGGGAGAGTTCTTCTGATCGGGCAAATTAACGCCGCAACCTTCAGCCCCACGACCCAGACGTTTACCGCCGTCGGAAGTCTGACGATACCGCGCCTCGCGCACGCTGATGCTCTCCTACCAAACGGCAACGTTCTCGTTACAGGTGGAGTCAGTAATCAAAATACCGCTACCACTTCTGCCGAGGTGTTCAATCCATCTACAAACTCATTTAGCGCCTTGACCGCTAATATGCAGACGAGCAGAAATGGGCATACGGCCACTGCACTTTACAACGGAACTGTTCTTATCACTGGTGGATGGGAACAGTCGCCTCATGGGGGCGCCTTCGGTACAGACCCAACCGTTCTCAGTTCAGCGGAAGTTTACGACCCAGTTGCTAACACGTTCACCCTATCCAGTTCGGGACTTACCTATGCCACCGTGGAACAAACAGCCACACTCCTTACCTCGGGAAATGTTCTCATCGCAGGAGGTTTTGACGGCGCCAATAATGCGGACATATATACCTATCCCTATACCCTTGGATCGCTCAATCCAAAGTTTATGATTCTAGGTGTTGTGTATTCGCCGCCAGGAGCGACCAGCTCTGTAAGCTATAGCCAAAGCACCGCAGTCGGCACAACAACATCGCTCACGAATAGCGTCCAAAAAACCACTCAGGTCAGCGCGACCATAGGCGGAAAGCACAAGATCCTCGGCCTCAGTGGGTCGCAGTCCCAGACTTGGACCAGCGAATCCGATCTAACGTCTTCCTATTCAGTCAACGCAACTTCCGCCGATGGAATTACGGCGAAGGGACCTCTCAGTTCCTCCGTTGGAATCGATCATGACTACGACTATGTGCTCATATGGCTCAATCCCAAGTTAAGCCTTGCTCAGGGAGCCTCACCGCAATCCGTCCTCTGGGCTGGATACACCTACAATACCAACGACACCAATGTGGACAACGACATGGATGTCGTTCAAATTTATGTATCGTGCTTGAAGAATTTCTACTCAGCCGCGACGAATTGTACCGACAATAACTACCGTCTCGCCCGTTCTTGGGACACTTCGGGACTTGGAGGACTCACCCCGGCAGATTTTGCCACCATTCTTGCGGCAGACCCATTCGGAACCAATCCCGCCTACAATCCGATAACCGATACGAGCCACCGTTACGATCCCTATTCGAGCATCAACTTTGATCCTGCTGCCGCAGGCAGCGGGGTCTCCTGTGCCACCGGAACCTTTACCACCACCACAACCTCCACCGCAGGCCAAAGCGCTAGCTCGTCGTACACCGTAAACGACAGTTTTGACGCAAGCCTGACATCTCTCCTCTCGCTGGATTTCAAAGCTTCGCAGAGTCAAACGATCACCAACAAATGGAGCACCAACAACACACAGTCCGTCGGCGATACGCAGTCCTATAGTATTTGTGCTCCGCTCTACGCTGATAATTACACTGGGCCCACGGCGTACAGCGTCTTCCGCGATAACATCTACGACACGTACATGTTCTACGCGCCGAACTCCGCACCTTCCAGCGCCGGCACCCTTACCTTGTCCCCATCCCATCTGACCTTCCCGCAGACCCTGCTTGGCTCCACTTCAGCGCCACAGCAGGTTACCCTTACCTACACGGAGGGGCCCAACGAAACGGGAAATTCGGTGCCCCTGGCCTTCCAGTCGCCGGTCTATACGCTCGTCGATGGATCGACGTCGGGCACTGCCTTTACCATACCCAAGGCTAACGATCATTGCACCGGCGTTTCGCTCACTGTCGGACAAACGTGTACGTTCCAGATCGTATACGCGCCTACGGGATCGGACGAAGCCACGAGCGGCACACTTGTCGCAACCGGGCTAACGAACGGTCTTGTCTCGAATGCCCAGAATCCGATCACCTTATCGGCTTCAACTGGCCAGCAGCTAGGACTCACTGCTGCTATGAGTTCCTCCTCTTTTTCGGTGCAACAGGGGTCGGTCGTCTCAGGACGTGTCAACTGCAACGACACTCTCGATTGCACCGTGATCAACCTGCTCGTGGACGGTCATCAAGGGGCTTCGACTAGCTTGCGTGACGAAGATGGGAACTATTCCATCAACATAACGGCTGTTCCTGCGGCACAATTGACCGTCGGCTCACACAACCTAACGGTCCAGGCTCCGGGAAGTCAGTACTGGGTTGGAACTTCCACTTCGCTTACCTTCACGATCATCGCAGGGAAGGCCAGCCCTATCATGACGATCGATCCTCCGGGAACCGTCAACTATGAAGACCCCTTTTATGTTAGCGGCAACGTAAACTGCGACTCCGCTTGCGGCTCGGTTTCTCTCTTCATCAATGGTGCCGCTCTCACAACGCTTCAATTAGATGGCGGTGGCAACTTCTCTATCCAGACCGGCTTCTTTCCTTATTACAATCCAGGAACCTACACAATCACCGGTGAGTATCTTGGCAACTCCCTGTACAACACAGCTTCTGCGACGCCGGTTACCCTAACTATCAGTAACCATGAAGATTGATTCGAGCAGAAGGCCTGATACCCCGCTGCTTGCGGCGGGGTTCTTCATTCAAATTGCCATACGACTCAAGCAATTCCTCGCCAAACATATAGCTTGATATGTTTCTTTCCTGCTAATTTTGGTTTGAATCTAGCCAGTATGCTCGGAGTTGATATGCGACGGCACTGTTCTCCCTGTCTCCGTAGGTTGTAGATAGAGGGGAAAAGTGCTCCAGAATTTAGCAAATTCATCGTTCATTAATATTTAGTTGCACGAATGTTTACATTGAGTTGCGAGCATCGTATCCAACGGATAAATCAGGCAAGGAAAGTTGGGCTCGGGCAAATGACAGCCGGAGAGTAGGACACCTTAGCTGGTCCGTACGAGGAATGATGACACGACTCAGGATACTGGCCACCGTTCTGGCTGCCGCAACACTGGCTTCGGCCTCTGTGCATGCCCAGACGACAGATGACAGCAAGGCGCACAAGAAGAGCAAGCACCCAGCCAAAGCGAAGGCCGAGAGCGCAACCGAAGTTCAACTGCGCGAGCTGCGAGAGGAGATGCACGCTCAGCAGAGTGAGATCGAAACCCTGAAGTCGCAACTCGCAGGCAAGGACCAGCAGGCCACCAGCGCGCAGCAGTCGGCTGCCGAAGCGCAATCGCAGGCCGCCGCTGCCTCTGCCGCTGCCGCCCAGGCGACCAGCGCTGCTACCGAGAGTTCAAGCAAGGTCGATGCGTTGCAGACCACGGTCAGCGACCTGAAGACCAGCAACGCTGGACTGACCGACACGGTACTCAATACACAGAAGAACCTCCAGCAGCAGATCGACTCACCGTTCGCCATTCACTACAAGGGCGTCACGATCACTCCCGTCGCTTACTTCGCGGGTGAAGGCGTGTGGCGTCAGCACTCGGTGAACTCGGACATCAACACCCCCTTCAACTCGATTCCTTTCCCCGCCGCGAATGAAGGCCACGTGAGTGAGCTGAACTTCACGGGCCGCCAGAGCCGTCTCGGCGGCCTTTTCCAGGCCAACACCGGCAGCTACAAGCTCTCGGGCTACTTCGAGTCCGACTTCCTGGGAACCGGCACCTCGTCCAACAACAACCAGAGCGACAGCTATGTGTTCCGCGTGCGCCAGATCTGGGGCAAGGCTGAGACGCAGGGCGGCTTCGCTGTAACCGGTGGCCAGACCTGGTCGCTCGTTACCGAAGACGGCAAGAGCACCGATGTCCGCACCGAGAAACAGCCGAACACGGTCGACTCGCAGTACATGGTCGGTTATAGCTGGACTCGCCAGCCGGGCTTCCGCGTCCAGCAGCGTTTCGGCGATGTGACCAAAGGGGCTCTCACTGTGGCGGCGGCGGTTGAGCAGGCACAGATCACGAACTTTACCGTGTCTTCCACGATTGCAAGCGCGATACCCGCCAACTTCTTCTTCGCGGGTCCTGGCCAGAACGGTGGACTCTACAACGCTGCCGGGAACGTCGGCGCCGGAAACACGGCAGGCACGGGTGCAATCACCACCTATGCCAACAACGTCGCTCCCGACCTCATCGTCAAGGCTGCATATGACCTGCCCAAGGCGCACTTCGAGCTCGGCGGCATCGCCCGTTTCATGCGCGACTACTACTACCCCATTCTCACTGAGGCGGTTGTACCGGCTTCAGGGACTACGGCAGCGAGTGTAGCGTATACCTATTCGCCCAACTACTCTGGCAACACGGTAGGCGCGGGCGGCCTCTTTGGCAGCGTCCGCGTATCGCCAAGCAAGTTTGCCGATATCGCAGTGCAGGCGATGGGCGGTCCAGGCGTTGGCCGGTATGGTTCGGCACAGCTCGCCGACGCGACGCTGCGTCCCAACGGAACGCTGGAACCGATTCGCAACTATCACGGCCTGTTGAGCATCGAAACGCACCCCACTCCGAAGCTGGATCTCTATGCCTACTACGGTGGCGAGTATGCGCAGCGTACGGTATACACGACGACGACGGGAGCTCTAATCGGTTACGGCCCCCGCAACCTGAGCGATACGGGATGCTATGCTCTTCCGCCAAACCCGGCGAGCACGGGTGGTTCGGCTGGTTCGATCTCAGCCTCCAACTGCTCTTCCCCGACCCGCTACATCCAGGAAGGCATGATCGGCCTTACCTATCGTCTTATCAATAGCCCGCAGTATGGCCGTCTCCAGTACCAGCTCACCTACAGCTATCTGCAGCGCAATCTGTGGTCGGGTGTCGGTGGCACCTTTGGTCCAACGGGTCCCCGTGCCCAGGACAACATGGTCCACGTCAGCATGCGCTACTACATCCCGTAGGTCGTAGGCTCACAGTCGTAGGATAGTTAGCATCCAAAGTAGGGGCGGCCCTCCCATCCAGGAGGGCCGCAGCCCGAAGCAAAGAGATTTTCAGGAGACATTTGTGAAAGCTAAACTCTTTTCCGTAGTCATGCTGGCAGCACTCGCGGCGACCGCTGGTGCCCAGAATCTTACTGGCGCGGGAGCTACCTTCCCCAACCCCATCTACTCGCGCTGGTTCATCGAGTACAGCAACTCTCACCCTGGTGTGAAGATCAACTATCAGTCGGTCGGGTCGGGTGCTGGCATTCGCCAGGTAACGTCGAAGATCGTCGACTTCGGTGCGTCGGACGTCACAATGACCGATCAACAGATTGCCGAGTCGAAGATCAAGCTGGTCGCCATTCCTTCCGTGCTCGGAGCAGTGGTTCCGGTATACAACATCCCTGGTGTGGGTAGCGACCTCAAGTTTTCGGGGGATGTGATCGCCGACATCTACCTGGGCAAGATCACCAATTGGCATGATGCGCGTATCGTCAAGGACAATCCTGGCGTCAACCTCCCTGACCATCAGATCCTCCCGGTCTATCGCTCGGAGGGATCGGGTACGACCTTCATCTTCACCGACTTCCTCTCCAAGGTGAGCCCGGATTTCCTTTTGAAGGTTGGCCGCGGCGCATCCGTGCGCTGGCCTGTAGGTATTGGGCAGAAGGGCAATGAGGGCGTCGCGGGCATGATCCGCAACAGTCCGTACTCCTTCGGCTATGTCGAACTAATTTATGCAGCGGGTAACAACATGTCCTACGGCCTGGTTCGCAATGCTGCCGGCAAGTGGATAAAGGCCTCGACCGGTGGTGTAACGGCCGCCGCTGCCGCTGCCTCCAAGAATATGCCCGCCGACTATCGTGTTTCGATCACGAATGCTGCCGGTCCTGAGTCCTACCCCATATCGTCGTTTACCTGGCTGCTGATTCCGGTCAAGTCTGACGATCCTGCGAAGGGGAAGGTACTGCACGACTTCCTCCAGTGGATGCTTGACCACGGCGAAGACGAGGCCTCTCAGATGACCTACGCCCCGCTGCCGAAGCCGGTTGCTGATCGCGTACGCCAGACCATCAACCAAATCCAGTAACTATGTGATTAAAAAGGAGCTTGCTATACCTTGCAAGCTCCTTTTTCTTCCCTTTCCTGTTCTCGCTGCTACTATGGACCCGGCTGAAATTCACGGTCTATTCACACGGTTTTAATAAAGTGGCTGGGGAGAATGCAGAGCGTGTGCCAATGAACGAGCCAGGGTCTATCCAGCTTCCGCAGACCGTCCTTTCGGAACGTACACAGGCTACAGAACCTGTTGTTGAAGCGATTAAGCCACCTTCCATCGTCCGCAGCTTTCTGCAGTCCAAGAGTTCGGGCAAGGTTGCAGACGGCACCTTCTGGGGGCTGATGATCGTGTGCGCGTTGAGCATCTTCCTCATCGTTCTCCTCATTCTCTCCGTATTGGTGGTGAACTCCAAGCTGTCGATCCATGCCTTTGGGTGGAAGTTCTTTACCAGCAGCTCCTGGGATCCAAACTCCGGAGACTTTGGCGCTTTGCCTTTCATCTGGGGCACGGTCGTCTCCTCGCTGCTCGCCGTTTGCATGGCGGTTCCGCTGGCACTGTGCGTGTCCATCTTTCTGCTGGAGATATGCCCCCTGTGGCTGCGCGGTCCCATCGCCTTCCTGACCGAACTGCTCGCCGCCATCCCCAGCGTGATCTATGGTCTCTGGGCGATCTTCATCCTGGTGCCGATCATGCGCGACAACGTCGGGCCGGTGCTGCAGAAGTATCTCGGGTGGACCGGTCTCTTTGGTGGCTCAAACTTCGGCGTTGGCATGCTGACGGCCAGCGTCATCCTCGCCATCATGATCTTTCCGGTCATCTCGTCGATCAGCCGTGACGTGATGAAGGCGGTTCCGATCCATCAGCGCGAAGCCGCTCTTGCCCTGGGTGCGACCCGCTGGGAGATGATCCGCATGAGCGTGCTGCGCAATGCGCGCATCGGTATCGTGGGATCCGTCATCCTTGGCCTTGGCCGCGCACTCGGAGAGACGATGGCGGTCACGATGGTCATCGGCAACCATCCCGACATCAGCAAAAGCCTCTTTGCACCGGCCACCACGTTGGCCAGCGTGATCGCCAACGAGTTCTCCGAGGCTACCGGCGACCTCTACCTCAGCGCCTTGATTGAGATTGGTCTGGCACTGTTCCTGGTGACGATTGTGGTCAACGGTATCGCCCGTCTGCTGGTCTGGGCCGTAACGCGCGGAAACACGGCGAGGGCGGTCTAATGGGATCTCTTCCAGTACGTTCCGCAAACAGCGAGCGAATGAGTTCCCTGCGGCGTTCCGCTGCGAATCACCTGGTCACGACGCTCGCCATCCTCAGCACAGTGGTTGTGCTGGTTCCGCTGGTGGCGATCCTCGGCTATCTCCTCTATAAGGGTGCCAGCTCGCTCAACCTCGCCTTCTTCACCCATGTTCCGGCACCCGTTGGCCAGCAGGGCGGCGGCATGGCCAATGCGATCGTTGGCTCTGGAGTCATCCTCGGGCTGGCCAGTCTCTTGGGCATTCCGGTAGGCATTGGTGCCGGTGTCTATCTGGCGGAGTACGGTCAGGGGCGTCTACTCGGCAAAGTCATCCGCTTCACCGCCGATGTGTTGAACGGTGTGCCCTCGATCGTGATGGGCATGGCCGCATACGCGCTGATCGTAGCCAAGCAGCAGCACTTCTCGGCATTCGCCGGTGGCGTCGCGCTGGCGATCATGATGGTTCCTACCATCACCCGCACCACGGAAGAGATGCTGGCCACCGTGCCGCACGCCGTGCGTGAGGCGGCACTGGGCCTGGGCATTCCCAAGTGGCGCACCGTCATCTCGGTCAGCCTGCGCACAGCCTCACCCGGCATCATTACGGGCTGTATGCTGGCTTTCGCGCGTGTCGCGGGTGAGACAGCCCCGCTGCTCTTCACAGCCTTCGGCAATCAGTTCTGGAGTTTCAACCTCAACCAACCCATCGCCGCGCTTCCCCTGCAAATCTTCGTCTACGCGGTATCGCCATACGATGAGTGGCATCGTCTGGCCTGGGCCGGAGCCCTTGTGCTCATTGCCATGATCATGATCTCGGTAACGCTGGTGCGAATCTTTGCCAATCGTGGCGCGCTCAAAGGAGGGCACTAGTGGGAGTCGACATTCACGTCGAAAACTTGAATGCGTGGTACGGACAGACGCACACGCTCAAGGATATTAATCTGCAGATCCCCGCCAACCACGCGACCGCGCTCATCGGTCCGTCAGGTTGCGGCAAGTCGACCTTCGTCCGCTGCCTGAACCGCATGCATGAGACGAACCCGATCGCGCGTGCCGAAGGCACTGTACGCATCGGCGATATCGACATCTACAAGGACGCGTCGCCGGTAGAGATTCGCCGCCGCATCGGCATGGTCTTCCAGCGGCCGAATCCGTTTCCCACGATGTCCATTTACGACAACGTCGCCAGCGGCCTCAAGCTGAACGGCTTTCGCAACAAGCGTGTGCTCGATGAAGTCGTCGAGCGCAGCCTCAAGTCCGCGGCGCTATGGGACGAGGTAAAGGACGATCTCAAGAAAAAGTCGGGCGCCAGCATCTCCGGCGGTCAGCAGCAGCGACTCTGCATCGCGCGCGCTCTGGCAGTGGACCCCGAAGTTCTGCTCATGGACGAGCCAGCCAGCGCGCTCGACCCCGTGTCGACCGCTAAGATTGAAGACTTGATCTTCGAACTGAAGAGCCAGTACACGATCGTCATCGTGACGCACAACATGCAGCAGGCCGCTCGCGTAGCGGAGAATACCGGCTTCTTCCTTACGGGAACTCTGGTAGAGTTCGGCAAGACGCATAAGATATTCACCAATCCATCCGACAAGCGCACGGAAGATTACATTACGGGGAGGTTTGGGTGATGAGAATCAAATTCCAGCAGAATCTGGACGAACTGAAAGAGCGGTTGCTGGTGATGGCAGGCCTTGTCGAGCAGGCCATTCAACGCTCCACCGAAGCCTACTCCACCCGCGATACAGGACTGTGCGAGATGGTGCTGCGCTCCGAGCCGGCGATCAATCGCATGGAGCGCGAGATCGACCAGGCCGCGCTCGATCTTCTGGCCATGGAACAGCCAATGGCCGTTGACCTGCGATTCATCATCGCGGTCATTCGCATCAACGCCGATCTGGAGCGCGTAGGCGACCAGGCGGTGAACATCGCCCAGCGTGTGCAGGATCTCGGCATGTTCGCCAACGTGGACGTCCCGGTAGACATTCCCAAGCTCGCCTCTTTGTCGTCGGCGATGGTGCGCAAGGCGCTGCAGGCCTTTATCGAAGGCGACGCGGACCTGGCGCAGTCGGTGCTCGCGCTGGACGACCAGGTAGACGAGATGAACTCAGCCGCTTTCCGGTCCCTGAGCACGCTCATCGGCCAACGGCCAGAGATGACTCCGCAGGCCCTGAACGCGCTCATCATCTCGCGCAACCTGGAGCGCGTCGGAGATCACGCGACCAACATCGCGGAAGACGTCATCTTCTGGGTACGCGGCGCCGACGTACGGCATGGCGCCATCGCCGAAGAAGAGTAAACATGGAACGGTTGTCAGTTCTCAGTTGTTGTATCTGAGAACTGACAACTGAGAACTGACAACCTAATACCAGGGCGCCCAATTCCGAACCAGAATCGTCCCGTCTCACCGTGATATTCTTAATCAGACGGGAGCCCCTGACGACATGTTCTCCGAGCCATTCTATGACCCGGCAAGATCATACCAGGACAATTTTGAACATGGCCCGTTCGGAATCTTTGCCGATTCCACCACCTACGACCAAGCTGGCGAGCCGAAGTATCAGTTCTTAGGGCACCCAGTTTTTACTCCCTTCGGAATCCCCGCCGGCCCTCTGTTGAACGGCACCTTCGTCAAAGCAGCCCTCGATAAAGGCTTTGACATTCCGGTCTATAAGACCGTCCGAACCCATAAATATCCCAGCCATCCCTGGCCGAATGTTCTCCCTGTAGAGGTTGAGGGCGATCTAACTCCGGATAAGTCGCGACTGGTGACTCGCCACGACTACACCACACCTCTGTCGATTACTAACTCCTTCGGCGTTCCCTCCTTCGATCCCGACTTCTGGCAGCCGGATCTCGCATCGGCTGTAGAGCACGCCCGCAAAGGGCAGGTCGTCGTCGCGAGTTATCAGGGGACGAAGTCCGCAGGCGGCAGCGTTGCCGCCTATCTTGAGGACTTTGCTCTGGGTGCCCGGCTGCTCAAAGAGACAGGTGTAAAGATCGTCGAGGTCAATCTGAGCTGCCCGAACGAAGGTACCTCTGAGCTTCTGTGCTTCGACACGCATCGCAGTCGCGAGGTCGTCGAGACGATCAAGCAGGAGCTTGGCAGCACTCCGCTCGTCATCAAGCTCGCGTATTTCGCGGATGACTCGCGGCTGGAGACACTGCTCAAAGAGATTGGCAACATCGTAGATGGCATCGCCTCTATCAACACCATCTCCGCCGAAATCGTAGATGAAGCCGGCCATCAGGCTCTGCCGGGTGAAGGCCGCCTGCGAAGCGGTGTCTGCGGTAGCTCCATCAAGTGGGCTGGCCTCAATATGGCTGGGCGGCTTGCCGCTTTCCGCGAGAAGCTAGGACTGAAGTTTGAGATCACGGGTGTCGGCGGCGTCGGCGATGCCGCCGATTACGACGAGTATCGCAAGGCCGGCGCGGATGCCGTGATGTCCTCTACGGCTGCCATGTGGAACCCGATGCTGGCGCAGGAGATCAAGAGAGCCGCTCATGAGTTATGAAATCGCAGAAGCCCTGATTGCTATTCAGGGCGTTGGATTCAAGCCGCACGACCCCATCACCTTCAAGTCGGGAATTAAATCGCCGGTCTACTGCGATAACCGCAAATTCCCGTTTCATCCGGAGCAGTGGGCCAAGGTCATTCATGGCTTTGAGCGGCTGGTAGCCGAAAAACAGATTCCGTTGGATGTCGTCGGAGGAATTGAAGCCGCCGGAATTCCTCATAGCGCAGCGTTTGGTTTTTCAGCGCAGAAGCCCTCCATCTTTATCCGCAAGGAAGCCAAAGGGTACGGCGCAAAAAAACGCGTCGAAGGCGGCGATGTATCCGGCAAGCAGGTTGTGCTGATAGAAGACCTGGTCACTACCGGAAGCAGCAGCCTGTCTGCGGTAGAGGCTTTGCGTGCCGAGGGTGCTGTCGTCAACGACTGCCTGGCGATCATCAGCTATAACTTCCCCGAGGCTGTAGAAAACTTCAAGCATGCCGGAGTCCGTCTGCATGCCCTTACAACATTTGAAGCCGTACTGCAGATCGCAATCGAGCGGGCAACGCTCGATGAAGCAGGAGCTGCTTTGGTGAGCGATTGGCTCCGCGAACCGCACGGTTGGGCGAAGCGCCAGGGATTGGAATAAGTACTGTGTTGTTGCTTTTTCGAACCCACCCATACCGTGTCATCTCGACCGAAGGCGGCGCACTTTGCCGCCGTAGTGGAGAGACCTGCAGGTTGTTCGCACTAGTCATAGTGCCTGCGCAGGCAGGCTGCAGGTCTAGACGCAAAGCGCGCCACAAACATTTGCATCGCGCTCTGCAACATGCAGGTCTCTCCACTCCGCATGACGATAAAGCCATCATGCTCCGGTCGAGATGACAGTTCCGAGGTGATTCATGTATCACCTCATAAGCGGTGTTGATGTTTTTCATGGAGTCGTGGCAGTAGAGAGGCACTGAATCGAGAAAATGAATACCATCCTGCAAAAATATAACCGGAGAGCCGATGCCATCCGCTCGCTGCTCTGTGTCGGCCTCGACTCCGACTTCAGCCGCATTCCAGAGCGATTTAAATCTGCTGACTTTCCTCAATATGAGTTCAACAAATGGATCATCGATCAGACCCACGAGTACGCGGCCTCCTATAAACCCAACATGGCGTTTTACGAGGCATACGGAGAGCTGGGACTTACCGCACTAAAGTTCACGCTGCGCTATCTCCAGGATGAACATCCCGAGATCGTAACGATCTGCGACGCAAAGCGCGCCGACATCGGCAACACGAATAAAGGGTACGTCGAGTCCATCTTCGACCAACTAGGCTTCGACTCGATTACGCTGCATCCTTACTTAGGCAAAGAAGCTCTCGCACCCTTTCTGGAGCGGAGCGACAAAGCATGCATCATCCTCTGCCGCACCTCGAACCCCGGAGCCGGTGAGTTTCAGGATCTTGAGTCCAACGGCAAGCCACTCTGGCAAACCGTCGCCGAGCGAGTGAGCCACGATTGGGATGTGGATGGAAACTGCATGCTGGTAGTGGGCGCGACGTACCCGGAAGAGATGCGCAAGATACGCGAGGTGGCTCCTAACACGACCTTCCTGGTTCCAGGCGTCGGCGCACAGGGCGGAGATGTGGTAGCGGTAGTGGCAGCTGGACTCGATGCCGAAGGCAGAGGCTTGATGATCAGCTCCTCGCGCGACATCATCTTCAGTGAAGATCCAGCAGCCTCAGCGCGGCGCGTTCGCGATGCGATCAATGCAGCCAAGGGGGACATTCATGTCCCTCGCTAAAAAGCTTCGTATTGAAGGCAGGATCGCCAACCACGATCGCGAGTTCGAAGGCGCGATCGAAATCGATACTGCGACGGGTTTGATTGAACACGTTGGCCCGATAGACGGAAGAAGCGACCTGCCAACAGACGGGTGCATCATCTTCCCCGGTTTCGGCGATCTGCATATTCATGCCCGCGAAGATGTCAGCGGCTCGCAATGCTACAAGGAAGACTTCGTAACGAACTCCAACGCTGCAGTTCACGGCGGTGTGGTCCATGTTGCGGACATGCCGAATAACCCGGTCGCGCCCATCGACGATGAGAAGTACGCCGCCAAAGAGCTCCTCACCCAAAAGTCTGCGGTCCATGTCACGCTCTACGCCGGTATCGGCCCCCAGACGCAGCCGTTGAAACGGCACGTGCCTTACAAAGCTTTCATGGGGCCGTCGGTCGGGGACCTGTTCTTTCGTTCACAGGAACAACTCGAAACGGCTATCGCGAACTACCGGGGCAGGAATGTAAGTTTCCACTGCGAAGATCCAGAGATCCTGGAAGCCAATAAGAACGCTCCTACGCACGAACAGAGGCGTCCAGCCTCCGCTGAGATTACTGCGACGGAGTTCGCTCTGTATCTCATCGAAAAGTATGAGCTGATCGGCAAGTTATGCCACTACTCGACGGGGGATGGTCTCCAGAAGATCGCTGCCGCGAAAGCACGCGGCGTGCGTGTGACGTGCGAGGCTACCCCGCATCATCTGTTCTTCGACGACAGCATGCTTACGGAGCAGAACCGTCTCTGGCTGCAGATGAATCCTCCGCTGCGTGGCCCGAAGGATCGCATTGCGCTGATCGCTGCCTTGAAAGATGGCTTGGTCGACTACATCGCGACGGACCACGCTCCCCATACGATCGAAGAAAAACTCAAAGGAGTCAGCGGGGTTCCGCTTCTGGATACGTACGGCTCCTTCGCTACGTGGCTCATGGCAGAGCACAATTTCACCGCCCGCGATATCGCGCGTGTGTGCGCTTACAATCCTGGACTGTTCGTCCGTGAGTTTCTTCCTGCCGGCTTGAGTAAAGGCTTTGGCCTGATCGAGCCCGGCTATGCAGGGTCGCTTACCATTCTCGATCTCAACACGCCCTATGCGGTCACTCGGGAATCAGTCAAGACGAAATGCGCCTGGTCGCCCTTTGAGGGCTATACTTTTCCCGGCAGCGTTCGCTATACGATCTTGAACGGAAAGGTACATCAGACCGTGTAGAAGCTGTACGAAATCCGCTGTTGCCGTTGTTTGTTTTCGCCAGCCGCAGTCCGCCTACGGCTCAGGATGACGACGAAAAACACGGTATTACGGTTTAAATAAGTTCATCTATGCAAAAACTTAAACACATCATCAGCACGACCCAGCTCCTCAATCGAAAGTTGCAGGAGCATTTGTTTGTATCGGCCGCTCAGATGGAGCGCGACGATGCGCAGCGCACCTTGTCGCGTCCTCTGAGCGGACGGATACTCGCGACCATCTTCTACGAGCCGAGTACAAGAACCCGGCTATCGTTTGAAGCGGCCATGCAAAAGCTCGGCGGTGGTGTTCTTACCGCGGAGAATGCACGAGACAGTTCTTCTGCCGCCAAAGGCGAATCCATCGCCGACGCCATTCGAGTGATCAGCGGCTATGCGGATGTGATCGCTCTGCGCCACTATGAAGAAGGCGCTGCCAAAGCTGCGGCAAAGATCTCTCCAGTGCCCTTGATCAATGCGGGCGATGGCATTGGCGAACACCCCACCCAGGCGCTCGCGGACATCTATACGATCGAAAAGGAGCTGGGGGGCAGGGAAGGCCTGCGCGTCGCGCTCGTCGGCGATCTGCTCTACGGAAGAACCATTCACTCGCTGCTCCCGCTGCTCTGCCTTTATCCGGGGGTACAGATTGACCTGGTATCGCCCGCTCAGCTGCGTCTGCCCGCGAAGTATATCCAGCACCTCGAGCGGCAGGGTGTCCACTTCCGGGAGAGCGACAAGCTTGGTGCCAGCATCAAGTCCGCGGACGTCATTTATATCACCCGGGTGCAGAAGGAGCGGTTCGCGTCGCCCCAGGAGTATGAAGCGATTAAGGATGTCTACGTGATCGATTCCAAGATCGCCGACAAGCTAAAAAGGCACGCTATCATCATGCACGCCCTTCCGCGTGTCAATGAGATCGCTCCCGAGGTAGACTCAAACTCTCGCGCGGCGTATTTTCGCCAGGCGAAGAATGCTTTATACATCCGCATGGCACTCTTGAACTATTTGCTGGCATGAGGTAAAGGTCCGCAGCCCAGCTTTAAGAAGCCCTGGGATGTTTTTCAGAATCATATGTAGTGAAGCCAAGTCGAGTATAGAAATCAGGAGGAACGTACGATGCCGAAGTCGAAGAAGAAGGATCTGGAAGCACGCCGCAAGGCCCCATTGACAACCCCCAGCGATATCGCCCCCGCTGCGGTCAAGAATATTACGGGTGCGTTGAATGCTCTGCTCGCGGATGTGTTCGCACTATATCTGAAGACGAAGAACTTTCACTGGCACATCAGCGGGCCGCACTTCCGCGACTATCACTTGCTGCTCGATGAGCACGGCGACCAGATCTTTGCCATCACCGACGATATCGCCGAGCGTGTACGCAAGATCGGTGGCACGACGGTTCACTCCATCGGCCAGATTAGCCGCCTGCAGCGCATCAAGGACAATGACGCCGACTACGTGACCCCGCTCGATATGCTGAGCGAGCTTCGCGAGGACAACAAGGCCCTGGTCCTGAGCATGCGTGCCACCCACGATCTGTGCGACGAAGCAGGCGATGTCGCCACGACGAGTCTTCTGGAAAACTGGATCGACGAAGCACAGCGCCGCATCTGGTTCCTGTTCGAGACCACCCGCAAGGGCTAGCTCACTTTTCTAGAAATCTAAACAAAAAGGGCATACCACCGAGGTATGCCCTTTTTCGTGTCTCCAGAACGTATGACGCCGCCAAGATTGAGCTCTTTACGTCACTCTCCAACAGTTCAAGGTTAGGACCCTATGCGTAGTCTTCAGCGACGGTCGAGTCTGAGCCTTCGTCTGTCTTCAGAGCGCGTAACAACAACGTCAGCAAACTGCTGATCAGAAGGTTTACCAATAGCGCGGGTACGGCGGCATACATCGCGTAGGTTCCACCGAAGAGATGTAGTGGATATACCGAGCTCTTCAGTTCGAGCGACGCGGCCATCTGCGTTCCCCACGTCATGCCTACCGCCCAGCCGCATAGCAGAGCCCATGGATTCATCCAGCGCGTAAATGCGCCGATCACAACCGAGGGAAATAGCTGCGCGATCCATATGCCGCCGAGCAGTTGCATTTCGATGGCGTAGGGAGTGGGCAGCTTGATTACAAAGGCCAGTGCGCCGAACTTTACACCGAGGCTCACAAGCTTTGCCGTGGTTGACTCTCCGCGGTTGCTCAGCTTCGTACGCAGGAACTCGCCCAGCAGATTGCGCGTGAAGAGGTTGGCCGCGGCAATCGACATGATGGCTGCGGGCACCAGCGCACCGACAGCGATGGCCGCAAGGCAGAACCCCGCGAACCACTCCGGAAACATCTTGAGGAAGAGCAGCGGAACAACGGCACTGGTGTCCTTCGTCACAACCCCCGCAGCCAGGGCGATGAATCCGAGCAGCGCCACCAGTCCCAGCAGAAAGCTGTAGGCCGGCAGCAGGGCAGCATTGCGTCGAATGACGTTGCCGTCCTTCGCACTGAGTACCGCTGTTGCTGTATGTGGATAGAGCATTAGCGCGATCGCGCTGCCAATCGCCAGTGTCGAGTACCCAAGGAACTGCTGGGGACGCAGGAAGATCGAACCGGGTGGCTTGCGCAGAGCAAGCTGTTGGCTTGCGACGGCGAAGATGTGCGCATAGCCGCCGAGCTTGATCGGCAGAATAATGACTGCGGCGGCGACCATGATGTACAGCATCACATCCTTGACGATGGCGATGATCGCCGGCGCCCTCAGTCCGCTCGAGTAGGTGTAGCCCGCGAGCACCAGAAAGGCGATCACCAAAGGTGTTTCACCGTGCAGACCCATCGCACTGAACACAACCCTCATGCCGACGAGCTGCAACGCGATATAGGGCATCAGCGAGAGGATCCCGGTAAGGGCAATGGCCACGGCGAGCCAGCGATTGCCATAGCGCCCGCGCACGAAGTCGGCTAGCGTCACATAGCCGTTACGGTGGCATACGCGCCATAGCCGAGGCATCACGACCATCATGTAGGGATAAGCGATCACCACATAGGGCAGCGCGAAGAACCCTATCGCGCCTGCGCCATACAGCGCCGCAGGAACGGCAATGACCGTGTAGGCCGTGTAGAGATCGCCGCCGACGAGGAACCAGGTAATCCACGTACCGAAGCTGCGGCCGGCCAGGCCCCACTCTTCCAGCGAGTGTATTCCCGCGTCAGGCCGGCGCCAGCGTGCAGCCATAAAGCCCGCAACCGTGACGAAGAGAAAGAAAAAACAGAAGACCGCAAGAGCTGTGGTGTGCAGAGGCATCGGTGGTTGCAAGTGCTTCGATTGTAAGACGAAGAGATCTGGAATCAGCAAACCAGGAAGAGCCGTAAAACGTTATGCCTTTCCTGTTTGCTGTTTCCTGTTCTCTGTTTCCTGCCTTTATTGCAGCTTGCCGTCGTTCAGGTCATAGACCACAACACCGAGATCGTTCAGTGTATTGACTGCGGTTTCCATGGTGCGCCGGACCTGGGGCTTCGCGTTGGCTGGGGTTTTGTGCGCTTCTTCGAGTGCGATGACGCGGCCATATGGCCAGGAGCTCTGTGGGACCGCGCTGATCGCATCGCCCAGCTTGTCGAGGCCGATATTCAACTCCTGCCTCCGCGCACCGACCGGCCGCAGTATGCCGCCGGCGCCGTAGTTGCTGGTGTTGGCGTCGGCTATCAGTACGTGCAGCGTCAGCATGTTGGCCTGCACGGTGATGTAGGGGTTCTCCCAACTCTCGAAGGTATGCACGGTCATATAGCGATTCTTTGAGGGTGGTGGGATCAGTTCCAACTGCTCGCGTTCGGTGTCGAGCACCGCATGCTGATCGGCGACCTCCTGCGCGCTGGCCGGGGTTGGCAGCGAGTGCCTGTGGCAGCCGGCAAGGAACAGGACAAGCGAGAGAGGGATACAGAAACCGCGTGTATTCACCGCAACAGGATATCAAGTGCAGCCCAGGGATTTCCGCCTAATTCCTAGGAGTGCTCCGTCCCAGCCCCTGTCTGAGGCCATGCCTTTATTTCAGCCCCCTAAAAGAAAAGTCTTGACCCACAAAACTTTCCTGGTGGAACCACTATCCTCTAGGGGTGCAATACAGCTTGCGGAGCGACGAAGAGGCACGAAGTCGGAGGCGGTTGCGCGCCGATCTCAGGATGCTGTGCGTTCTGTCGTTGTGCGGCCTATCGATACGCATTTATGCTCAACAGCCATCTGTTCTGGTCTTCACCCAGCAGATTCAGGGGGTTTCAGAGAGCGGCATACGCGGGACGGTGAAAGATATTGGCGGAGCTGCAGTCTCCGGTGCTCATATAACGCTTGTGATCGGCGGCTCTTCGACGCAGCAGGAAGCCATCACCGATAGCGAAGGGTACTTCGCCTTTGTTGGCCTCGCTGCTGGAGATTTCAAGCTGACCATCACCGAAGAAGGGCTTGCGTCAGAGTCGATCCAGGGAACGCTGCATCCGGGCGAACAGTATCAGGCGCCGCCGATCGTCTTGCGCATCGCTACCGCAAATGCCGAGGTGAATGTGACCTTGACCCGGGAGGAGATAGCGGAAGAAGATGTCAAAGCCGAAGAAAAGCAGCGAGTCTTCGGAATCCCCAACTTCTTTGTCACCTATCAGAAAAATCCAGTCCCTCTCGATGCCAAGCAAAAGTTCGAACTCTCGGTCCGCGGTTCAATCGACCCCGCCAGCTTTATCATCAGCGGCTTCGTCGCGGGCATCGAGCAGGCCAACAATTCCTTGCCTGGCTACGGACAGGGTATGGAAGGTTATGGCAAACGCTTTGGCGCAGCTTATGCCAATACGGCTTCCGCTACGATCCTGCGCGATGGACTCTTTCCTGCACTCCTGCATCAGGATCCCAGGTATTTCTATAGAGGCACTGGCAGTATCTGGTCGCGGTCGGGTTACGCGCTGTCTACGGCAGTCATCTGTAAAGGCGACAACGGACGCTGGCAGCCAAACTATTCCAGCCTCCTGGGGAATCTGAGCGCCGGTGCCCTGACGAACCTGTACTATCCAGCCGGCAGCCGCAACGGAGCTGCCCTGACCATTGAGAACGGCTTGCTCGGCACAGCCGGAGTGGGTGTAGGCCATTTGATTCAAGAGTTTGTCTTCAGTAAGATCACCTCCCATCGCCACCGTGAGGAAGCGACGCAGCCTTAGGCTATCCTCGGGGGGATGAGAAGTACTCTCTCTATGGGAGAAAACCAGAATGTGCTGTGGACCCTGCCAACCCTGAGTTCCTCGATCCGGTGCCTCTTTTTTTCCCTCTGGCTCCTGCCTGCCATGGCCTGCGCCCAACAGTCGTCTATCTCTTCGGATAGTGTGCCCGCTTCTCCACAAATGGCGCAGGGGAGTGGCCAGCCCTCAGGAAGCATCAGCGGAGCGGTGGTTGACATCGGCGGAACCGTCGTCTCCGGCGCGCGTGTGACGCTTGTTACCGATGTCGCTGCGACGGCGCGCGAGACCGTGGCAGACAGTGATGGCCACTTCACCTTTGCCGATGTCGCTGCGGGGAACTTTAAGCTGACAGTTTCCTGCGACGGGTTGGAGACGCATCTGGTGTCGGGAGTGCTGCATGGCGGCGAGGCCTATCAGGTCCCGAAGATTGTTTTGCGCGTGGCGACTGCGAATACCAGCGTGGACGTAACGCTCTCGCGGCATGATCTGGCAGAACCCGAGGTAAAGGCTGAAGAAAAGCAGCGGCTGATCGGCGCTATCCCGAACTACTACGTCTCCTACACCTGGAACGCGCCCCCGATGGACAAGCGACAGAAGTTCGACCTTGCGTGGAAGTCCACGATCGATCCGGCGAGCTTTGTAATCGTCGCCGGATTCGCAGGGCTTGAACAGTGGCAGAACGACTATCCCGGCTACGGGCTGGGCGCGGCGGGTTATGGGAAGCGCTTCGGCGCCGGAGTGGGCAATCTGCTTGTCGGCAATATGCTCGGTGGTGCTGTACTGCCCGTGGTCTTCCATCAGGACCCAAGGTACTTCTACAAAGGCACCGGCAGCGTCTGGTCGCGAACTGGCTATGCGCTGTCGACTGCGGTGATTGCCCGGGGAGACAATGGACGCTGGCAGCCCAATTACTCTGGCATCCTGGGCAATCTCGGTGCCGGCGCCATCTCGAACCTCTACTATCCAGCCAGCAGCCGGCAGGGGGCGAGCTTGACCATTGGGAACGGGCTGCTGGGCATCGCTGCCGACGGCGTAAGCAATGTTCTGCAGGAGTTTGTACTGCGCAAGCTCACGAAGCAAGCGAAGGGCAACTAGCAAACAGGAAACAGAACCAGAACCGGAAATAAACTATCGGGTTCGTCACAATCTTTCTGTTCGCTGTTTCCTGCTTCTTATCTCCCCTGCCAGTCGGCAGCGCGCTTAGCCAGAAACGCCGTAAGCCCCTCATGCTTGTCGGCAGTGCCGCACAGCCGGCCGAAGATCTCTGCTTCTGCGTGGAGGCCTTTGTCCAGCGGCAGCCCGTCGCCACGCTCGACGGCCTCCAACACGCCAGCGACTGCCAGCGGTGCCACCGCGGCGATTAACTCTGCGAGTTGCCGCCCACGCGTCATCAACTCCGCTGCGGGCACGACTTCCTCGACCAGACCAATCCGCAAGGCTTCCGCCGCATCGACGATGCTTGCCGTCAGCATCATCCGCAGGGCAGCGCCGCGGCCCACGAGCCGCGTCAGGCGCTGTGTCCCGCCATAGCCCGGAACAAGCCCCAGCTTGACCTCCGGCAGTCCGAGCCGCGCCTTGTCGCTAGCCAAACGCAGGGTGCAGGCCAGGGCTAGCTCGCAACCCCCACCCAGCGCGACGCCGTTGATACAGGCGATCACGGGTTTGCCGCAGCGCTCGATCTGCGCGAAGACCTGTTGCCCACGCTCGGAGACCTGCTTGCCGGAGAGGGCATCGGTCTCTACCAGACCGCGAATGTCTGCACCGGCTGCAAAGGCACGTTCCCCTGAGCCCGTGAGGAGAATTGCGCGCAAACTGGGGTCGCTCGCCAATTCGCCGAATACCTGCTCCAGTTCATTGAACATGGCCGCGTCGAGCGCATGCAGCACCTCGGGGCGGTCCAGTGTGACGATCGCAATCGCGCCCTCGCGCTCGGAACGCAGTGTCTTGTAGCTCATTCCATTCACCTCATACCTGGGGTGTCCCATGGCCGGATCTTCCGGCATGGGTTCCAGCCCCAAGCTGACGATACAATCGAACCTATGATCAAGGGAATTACAGCCGTCGCGGCTATCGCTTCGGGCGAGGCTTTCGACCGGCTCAGCAGCCTGTTTCGCGCATTGGGTTTTGAAGAGGGTAAGGGCTGGAACGACGGCACAGGCCGCGGCGCAGCGTTTCTCGCTCCGGTAGGCAATCTGGAGCTCGTCACCGGCCGCGCACCCGCCGTTCCTGCGTTGCTGGTTGAGGTGACGCAGCTCGACACCCTCTATTCTGCCGTGCAGACGTGGCTCAAATCGCAGAGTGCGGAAGCCTTCAGCGCCGCAAAGCTCACCGAGGTCGCAGCGACGCATTGGAACTCTCGTCTCTTCACGGTGGATCTGGCGCCCGGGTTGCAGCTCGGTTTCTGGGAGTCTGAGAACCCGCTCCACAACCAGCCGATTGCGGTTGAGGGCGACCTGTCGGCAGCCGGCGCGAAGTTTGCTATCGTCGTCGCGCGTTGGAATGCCGTTATCACCGACCGTCTGTTGCAGGGGTCGCTCGACGCGCTGCATCGCAGCGGTTGTGCGAAGAACGATATTGAGATTGTGCGTGTCCCCGGTGCGTGGGAGATCCCCTCCGCCGCGCGCACGCTGGCCGAGTCCAAACGCTTTGCCGCGGTTATCACGCTGGGAGTCCTGCTGCGCGGCGAGACGGCTCACTATGAGGCCATCTACACCGAGGTTGCACGCGGCATCGGGCAGTCGCAGCAAGAGACCGGCATTCCCCACGCATTCGGTGTGCTCACCTGCGAGACGCTCGAGCAGGCACTCGACCGCGCTGGCCTGAAGGCCGGGAACAAGGGCTTCGAGGCGGCGATTGCAGCTATCGAGATGGCGTCGATTCAGGGCAAGCTGGACATCGCAAACCAGGGCCAGAAGACAGCGGGGAAATCCTGATGGGAACTCGCCGTAAGTCTCGTGAATTAGCCATGCAGATGCTCTTCCAGGGCGACCTCGGCAAGCAGAAGCCGGAGGAGGTCGAGGAGTTGTTCTGGGACTCGCGTGACGATGTCGATGATGAGACACGCGGCTTTGCCGACGATCTTCACCGCCTTGCCACGCAGCGCGAGGACGAGGTCGACGCGTTGATTCAAAAGCATGCTCAAAACTGGCGTCTGGAACGCATGCCGGTCGTCGACCGCAACCTGTTGCGCACGGCGGTTGCGGAGATGGTGGGCTATCCCAAGACGCCCACCGCGGTAGTCATTAACGAGACGCTGGAGATCGCTCGCCGCTACGCCGCACCGGAGAGCATTAATTTTCTGAATGGGGTTCTGGACGCTATCGGACGTGAGCTGCTGGAGGCTCGTTTGAAGCTGTAAGAGCTTATCAAGAAACACTATTATTTTCATTTTTATTTACAGGTGGTTATCACTAGCATAGTGATAACCACCTAATTTTGTTTGCAGCACCGATGTTGCATATTCCCAAATGGTGACAAAGGACGCCAACAATTCTTTGTGGCCTCCGGAATTTTACGCATTTGTCGGTCAAAGTATTGAAAACAGTAGGTTGGTATTTAACTATTAAACTTCCTTTTCATCTCAAGGAACAAGAGAAGTCTGATTCGATTACCTTGCAATCTATTCCTGCTGCATATTTATCGTGATGTTGAACGGACATTGCTTGATCTTTGTAATTACCCGAGCCTATGCTTGCCTAGTTGAAAAGAAGGTGTCAATCTTTTCAGCAGAAGTGTCGGCGAGCAAGATTTTGCACTGAAAAATTTTACTCATCATAGTCAACCGTACCAGTTACATGGGAGGTTTTGTGAATAGTTTCTTTTTTCCGTTGTCTCGACAGGTTTCGACCCGCAGCATGTTTAGGATAGGCACAGTTGCCTTGTTACTCGCATTTCTTTTTAATGCTCCGTCTTATCTCAAAGCTCAAGTTGTTGGTGATATCTATACATATGCTGGAACGAATCCTGGTGGTTATTCTGGTGACGGCGGCCCTGCAACTAGCGCCCAGCTTTACGAGCCGAGAGCCATAGCATTCGATGCCCAACAAAATCTTTATATTTCGGATATCGAGGACTATGTAATTAGAAAAGTGACGTCAGGGGGATTATAAGTACTTTCGCAGGAATTAATAATTCAGAATTTTGTGGAATCACTCAAGGTGCTCAAGCTACAAGTGTTTGCCTTCCACCCATAGGATCAGTTGCTGTTGATGCAGTTGGAAATGTATATATAGCAGCCCTCCCCTCGTATGGTTCGGTGGTGTATGTAATAAATACCGCCGGTGTGATCTCAACTTTTGCCGGTAATGGTGATCTGGGGTCTAGTGGTGATGGTGGTCCTGCCACGGCAGCAAGTTTGGGGGGCGTAACTGGATTGACTTTTGATTCTTCTGGTAACTTGTATATCGCTACAAATCAGGGCAATATTAGAGTCGTGAGCCCGAATGGAATCATTTCCACTTATTTCAATGGGATAAGTGGATTTGGTAACGGTATGATTTTCGATGCGTCCGGAAACCTTTATGTTACGGAGGCTTCGCAAGTCTTAAAGATCACATCGGCAGGCTCAAGTTCTATAGTTGTAGGCAATGGGACTGTCGGAGCTTCGGGCGATGGAGGCCCCGCAACTCAGGCCGAACTCGACAGTGTGTATTACATTGCACTCGACACAAACGGAAACCTGCTACTTTCGGATATGGAGGTTGGCCGCATCCGCAAAGTTTCCCTATCTACGGGAATAATAAGTACCTCAGCAGGTGTGGGCAATCCCCCCGGAGCCCCAAATTATAATGGAGATGGAATCCCTGCTATAAATGCTTACTTAGACGGGCCCTGCGGACTTGCTGTAGATTCGAGCGGAAATATTTACATCGCGGATGTGGAGAACTCCCGCGTGCGAAAAGTGATTGAGTAATAGGGAAGAATTAGATGTATTACTTTAGTGAATCTTATCGATAGCCAAAGGTAAGAGGAAATAAAATTGCAAAAGACAGAGGCACTCAGTGTCACTGAGTGCCTCTGTCTTTTTTATGATGTTCTATCTTACGACGTTGACTTCTTAGGCCGCTGCACAATCAGATTCGGTATGGCTGGGGTGGTACTGTCCGTGCATGTTGGGCTTGGGGTGCCGTAGGTGCCGGCTGTTGCGCATGGAAGTGCCGGCGTAAGTGTGCCTGAATCGACGGCTGTGGGCGCTCCGCTGGTCGGATAGGTCAGAGTGATCTCGTGGACCAGATTGTCCCCCGAAGTGCCGACATAGAAGTTTAAGTTAGTTGTGCTGAAGACACCTGCGACAGGAGCGGTTGCCGAGCCTGTGAGTGGGAGGAAGCTCAGCGTGCCTGTGCTTGTGCTGGGAATGTACATTGGCAGTTGACCAGCCGTGTTTGTGCTTGAGCCGGTGTACGTAACGAACGATAATGCCGAATTGCTTGCGGGCACCACTCCGTCAATAGTCGAAGCGGTAATGCCAGTGAGCGGGTAGGTGTTGTAAGTGCTATTGAAGACAATTCCTGCGGTTGCCGACGTGCAGGCCAGAGGACCGCCGGGTTGCGTACTTCCGCTGGGTGTTGCTGTGTTGACATGAACGTCTGTAAACGTGGCTGGGGTTGTTGTGCTTGTGGCTCCCAGGATATGGATACCATCCGCAGTCGCGGCCACGCGGTCGGTGACTGCGGCGACACTTGCGTCGGACAGAGGGTAGTTAGCATTGGAGACCGTCGGTGGGGCACCGGTACTACCGACGGTACTGGTAGCGCAATAGCTGCGGCCCTCCGTAGAGGTGCTGCCAGCGAAGTACGCGCCCACCGCCGGAACCATCACAGCTACGTCGGTATAATTTTGGCCGGATGCAATAGGAATTGGCAACCAGCCATTGAAGACTGAGTGAACCAGCAATTGCGATTTCGCCGATGTGTCAACAGTTCCGGTGATGTAGAGAGTCTGGCTATCGGGTGTCCATTCCGCACGTAAGGTACCTCCAGATGTAGCTGGAGTGGCGTTGTACGTCGACGAGACTAAACCGGCGCTGCTGACCAGAGAAATGGTCTGTCGGGTCGGATCATAAACGGCCACTGTACTGCCATCCGGCGAGACCGCAAGCACGGTTCCGACGAGGGTGGTGTACGTCGCAGTCACCGTGTTGCTGCCTGTGCTGAACACCATGAGCGCGAAGGGGCTTCCCAGGTAGATCGTCGAACCATCCTGGCTAATCACCATTGAGTTAGGGATGTACGGGAGCTTGACGATTCCTGGTTGTTGGTTGGTGGTGAAGTCCTGCGGAAAGAGATACTGCGACTGCGTGCTGGCGATGTACAGCACCGTCGAGCTGGTTGCGGTGGTGTTTACAATGATGCCGTTTGATGTGATTGGTTTGCCGTTGCCATACAGGCCGATCTGGCTGTACGGGGCAGGGTTGCATGTGCCCGGCTGGCAGATCGCGGTGATGGTCGCTGTCCCCGGGAATGTTGGGGTAATCGTGGCCCCGGCTGTAACCGTCTGCGGCGAAGTCGACGCGTATGTCAGGCCGCTGCTCAAAGTGATGGTTGCACCTGTGGTGTCCTTGATCACCGTTGTAAACGATTGCGCCTGGTTCACGGGCACGCTGATGGGACCTGTGGACGCCGATTGTCCCTGGGCGGTGAGTGCGATGGATGCCGGGGGGCAGGTGGAGAAGAATCCCGCGGTATTGGCCGAGCCGACACTCGAGATGGTCGCCGTAATCGTCGCTGAGCCAGGTTGATTGGCGGTGGCCACGCCGGCGGGATTGATGGTGACCACGTTGTTGGTCGTGCCCAGCGGGTTAAAAGCCAGGTTGCCGACCTCGCAGGTGATGTTATTCCCACTTGAATCGAAGACTTTTCCAATGAGTCTGGAAGTCACGCCCTGAGAAAGGCATGTGCCTCCGGCATAGACCGGGGGGACGGTTCCAGTGATTGGGACCGATGATGCGCAGCAGTCGCTCGTCGGGTCTGTTGTGCAGGCGGCTGAGCCCTGGGCGCCCGCTGAGGTTCCCGTAAGTACAACGCTGGCTACGGTCGCATGGGTATAGACGGGAATGGCGTTGCTGACCGCTCCGTCGGCTGTAGCCGTGATGTAGGCCAGATGGGTGGTGGGCGTTGTCGTGGGGGCCGTGCAGGTGGTGAAGTTTGGAATTCCTGTTCCAGTATTGCGATTCCACGAACCGGCGCATACCCGACCCTGCGTATCGACGTCGGCAAAGGTCAATGACGAATCTGAGGTGGCGTAGGTGTAGCTCGTCACCGAGACCGCATTGCCCTTGCAATCTTCTGCCGTGGCAGCGAGCGCCGCGCCAATCTGCCCATAGCTGAGCGACTCGCCGGTCGTGGCGATAGTCGGTGCCAGAGAGATGCTCGCCACCTGCCCTACAACCGGGCCGGAGTCGCTGGCGTTGCAGTACGTCACCGGCGTGCTCTTGCTGCAACCGGTCACCGACAGGCCAAAGGGAACAGTAAATAAAAGAAGAACCACTAGACTGACTAACCGCCGCACTCAGACCTCCCCGTCCAACCGGAACTCAAGCTGAACGGTCAAACCGCCAACCGCTGAAACTCCGAGATTCCAGTTTAGGGGCTGGACGGGCGAACGGCAAACAGGAAACAGCAAACAGCAAACAGGAAACAGGAAAAGCCGGATTTCGGGCTGGTGCCCGCGGGCGGAAAAGAGCCCCCAATCTGGCTGTTCGCTGTTTCCTGTTTGCGGTTTCACTGTTTCTCAGGCATGTTCTCCGCGAACCATTTCACCTCGCGCTGATTGCGGTCGCGGATATGGTCAGGATTGCGGAAGCCGTGGCCTTCATTCGGGTAGATCACGAGCTGCGTCTTTACGCCTAGATCGCGCAGCGCGTGCCAGAACTCGAAGCTCTGCGGAGCAGGGCACTCGCCGTCGCGATCGCCTACGATCACCAGCGTCGGCGTCTTCACGTACTTGATGTAAGTGATCGCCGAACTCTTCGCGTAGACGGCGGGGTCGTCGTACACGCTTGCGCCAAAGAATGGAATCATCCACTGGTCGATGGAGTTTTCGCCGTAGTAGCTCAGCCAGTCGCTCAGGCCCGCGCCCGCGATGGCCGCGCGGAAGCGGTGAGTCTGCGTTACGGCAAACATGGTCATAAAGCCGCCGTAACTCCAGCCCGTCAGGCCCTCGCGGTCTTTATCGATCGAGACCTTGGCTTCAATCGTGTCCATGCCCTTGAGGATGTCGCGCAGGTCGCCGTGGCCGAAGTCTTTGCGGTTCGCCTGCACAAAAGCCTCGCCCTGGCCAAAGCTACCGCGCGGGTTGGGCTGGAAGTCGAAGTAGCCCTGCTCAGCCCACATTGTGCCGCCGCGTCCGGCTGCCGAAGCTGACGGTCCACCATGCACCTCGACGATCAGCGGATATTTCTTGGCCGGGTTGTAGTCCTTCGGATAGGTGAGCCAGCCTTGCACATGAAGGCCTTCGTTCTCCCACTCGATAGACTCCATGCGTGTGGAAGGCTTTACGCCGTCGTTCAGGTGCGTTATCTGCTTCAGGTTGGTTGCAGTCCCTGCCCAAAGCTCAGGGGAGATGTCATGGCCGTTCTTGACGAAGGCTATTACACGCTCCTTCTTGTCATTGATACGGTCCGAAATGCTGATTGCATCTTTGATGGGGCCGCCGCTCACCGTAACTTCGCCCAGGTCGACCGGAGCTCCCGGAACAACGGCATTTGTGTTGATGTTCACGGCACTCAGCAGGGTGTGGCCGCGGCGGTCCTCGACGAAACTCACCGTATGATCGCTGATCCAGTCCTCATAGCACGGTGTGCCGTCAATGCCGGGGGTGACGTCAATAGGTTCGCTGCCGCCTTTTGCCTCGACCACCCAGACATCGCCGCCAGTCGAACCCTGATCGCTCATCAGGCCACCGATAAGGGCGATATGTTTCCCGTCGGGAGACCAGCGGGGGACAGCGATCTGGAGGCCATGCAATGGGCCTGAGACCGTGTTTGGGTCCAGGACAACGGCCCAACTCTTTTGGGCCTGCTCGCCACGCGGAAGAACCTGCTGGGTATAGAGCTTGGCGATCCACCAGTTGTTTTCTCCTGGAGGATTAGCGCCGATGAACGCGATCTGTTTGGAGTCGGGTGCCCATGCAAACTCGTAGACATGAAGGCCGGTGAGGGTCTCCCAATTCTCCTGCCCATCGGCTGCGCTGACGACGTAGACTTGCTGCACCTCTACGCCATCCTCGCCAATCACGCCGTCCCACGGCTTCATGGCATCGAGTGCGCCTGCCGAGCGCGTTGCGTTCTTCACGAACAGGAAGGCTATCTGCTTCCCGTCGGGCGACCAGGCTGCCTGCTCGATATTTCCCGTTACGTGCGTGAGTTGCTTGATCTCCCCTGTTGCCTTCGACCACAGAAAGATCTGCTCTTGATCCGACTTAGCGTCTTTGCTGTTGCAATCTGACGTAAACGCGAGCGTCTGGCTATCGGGCGACCACACGGGCGACTCACTGGAACATTCGCCCGATCCGTGTGGCGCGACAAGTTTGGCCGCGCCTGGGTGATCCAGTTCTGTCAGGTGGATAGCAGAGTCTTCGCGACCGCGCAGAGTCCATGCCAGGGTAGAGCCATCGGGCGAAATGGCCACGGCACCCGGCGTTTTTGCGCGCGTCGGTGACTGCGAAAGGCCCGACACCGTTGGTAGAAAGAGACAGATAGCGGCAAGAAGTGGCAGGCGAGTACAGCACGGCAAAAAGCTCATGCTCGAAAGCGTATCACCGCGCGGGAGCGTTAATCAGAATCGATTCTCGATATCCGGTACAGATCGATCTCGCGAAGCACTGAGAATCCCATGCGCAGATAGAGCTCGATAGCGGTACGGTTGGTCGAGACCACATGCAGGCATGAGGTGCGGCCGGCTTCGCGGTGATCCTGCAGTAACTGTGTCATGAGTCGCGGAGCATAGCCTCTGCCTCGGTGTTCTGGATGGGTGCAGATGCCGCTGATCTCGCGCCAGGGATTTATGACCAGTCGCTCGCCGCCCATGGCGATCAGCTTTCCGTGCTCCCATACGCCGTAGTAGCTGCCCATCAGGCAGGTACGGCTGCGAAAGAAGCCAGGAAAGGCAACCGAGGTGAGCTCCACCATGGCGGCTGTGTCGGCACAGGTGAGTGGAGCAATCTCGATGGGTTTCGCTTCCGGCAAGTCTAAGGTGTGGGGGAAGACCATCTGCAGGCAGGGGACCGAGCCTTCCGAGCGCAGCCCGGCCACATCCGGCGGTTGTTCATTCGCCAGATAGGTGGTCTCGCCGGGCAGGAGCAGCGAGTGCAGATCGCGGAGCGCCTCGGGGGTGTTTTCCGCCACTGCGGCGAAGGGAGCGACATCCTGCGGGTACTTGCAGGCGCTTCCCGCAGTCAGTGCGAGGGGCTGGTGGGACGTCAGCAGGGCATTCCAGACCGGGTTGGCAAAGGGGTCAGTGCTCAAAATGGGCAAATTTCCTGCTCCTAGCATAGCCGAGGCCTCAATTTTCTTGACGCCCCGTCGACTCCTTGCTACAGTTAGAAGGTTCCGCGAGTATCCGGAACGTGTCGTCAGCAAGAGGCTCAAGCGGCAGGCAGGGTTGCAACGCCTGCGCTACACTGGATACAAGAGATATACCGCAGGATTTCCCCGGATAGCAGAGGGGGAGTCGGTAAGTCTGCGGTTGGCATTAGCCTGGCTTTGATCTTCGAGCCTATCTAGCCTATCGATCGCGCCTGCGACACCCTCCACCTTGGATGGGCTATGCGGGCCGGAACAGCGAAACGGAGTCGGACTCGGAAGCAATTCCGGATCTCTCGGCCACCGTCGACTGTTATTTGCCTTGGAGTGGTTGCAGTACACGCAGTTAGCAGTAAGGCCGCGTGCAGGATTCAGAACTTCGCCGAGACGTGTCTACGCGTCTCGCCTTTCGTGTGTGCGCTTACGAAAGCAGAGCGATAGGAGCTGCCCTGCATCGAGCCCGAATAAAGAGATTCGGGTAGTTCCGAAAGGGAGTTTTATCAGTGCCTACGTTTCATCAGCTCGTTAAGCAGGGCCGCACGCCGACCCGCTACAAGACCGCCTCGCCCGCTCTGCAGGGTTCGCCCCAGCGTCGTGGCGTCTGCACTCGCGTCTACACTCAGACCCCCAAGAAGCCGAACTCGGCGCTGCGCAAGGTTGCGCGTGTTCGCCTGACCAACGGCATCGAAGTTACCACCTACATCCCAGGCATCGGCCACAACCTGCAGGAGCACTCGATTGTGCTCATCCGCGGCGGCCGTGTGAAGGATCTGCCAGGTGTTCGTTATCACGTGGTTCGCGGAACGCTGGATTCAGTCGGAGTTGCCAACCGCAAGCAGAGCCGCTCGAAGTACGGCGCGAAGCGTCCGAAGGCTGCTGCCAAGTAAGTTCACAGTTGTCAGTTCTCGGTTGTCAGCATCTGATTCTTGCTGGCAACTGAGAGCTGACAACGGACAACCTAAGGTTTCAATAAGCTCAGCTCGTGAGAAGTCACCGCGCTGAGGGAAGACGGGAAAGAAGAGAATGCCGAGAAAAGGTTACATTGCCAAGCGTGAGGTTGCAGCCGATCCAATCTATGGCTCGACCCTGGTTACGAAGTTCGTCAACAGCATGATGTGGGGCGGCAAGAAGTCCACCGCCCAGGGCATCTTCTATGAGGCGATGACCAACCTTGAAGCCAAGGGTGGCGACGAGGCTCTCAAGCTCTTCAAGAAGGCTGTCGAGAACGTCAAGCCCATGCTGGAAGTGAAGTCCCGTCGTGTCGGCGGTGCGAACTATCAGGTGCCGATCGAGGTTAACCCCGAGCGCCGTACCTCGCTGGCGATTCGCTGGCTCGTGACCTTTGGTCGCGCCCGTGGCGAAAAGGGAATGGTTGAGAAGCTCACTGCTGAGCTGCTCGACGCAGCTAACGGCCGTGGCGCCGCGATGAAGAAGAAGGAAGATGTTCATCGCATGGCAGAGGCCAACAAGGCCTTCGCTCACTATCGCTGGTAGTTAGCAATCGGGAATTAGGGGACGGGAGACAAGCAAGACTCCTGCGCCGAACGAAGTTTGATTGACCGCGAGCGCAAGTTCGCAGAAAAGATACGAATCGTGGCACGCACAGTACCTCTCGCAAAATGTCGGAATATCGGCATCATGGCTCACATCGACGCCGGCAAGACGACGACGACCGAGCGCATTCTCTTCTATACGGGTGTCAACCACCGTATCGGCGAAGTGCATGAGGGCACCGCGACCATGGACTGGATGGAGCAGGAGCAGGAGCGTGGCATCACGATCACCTCTGCTGCGACCACCTGTACCTGGAACGGCATCCGCATCAACATCATCGACACGCCCGGTCACGTGGACTTCACTGCTGAGGTGGAGCGTTCGCTGCGTGTGCTCGACGGCGCGGTTGCCTGCTTTGACGCGGTCGCTGGTGTGCAGCCTCAGTCTGAGACTGTCTGGCGTCAGGCCGATAAGTACAAGGTTCCCCGGGTCTGCTTCATCAACAAGATGGACAAGGCTGGCGCGGACGCTGTCTATGCGACTTCGACTATCGTCGACCGCCTTGGCGCGCGTGCGATTCCTATCAACATCCAGATTGGTGCCGAGGCGAAGTTTGCCGGCGTCGTTGACCTTGTCACGATGAAGGCGATCCTCTGGCACGACGAGACGATGGGCGCCGAGTACTCGGTTGAGGAGATCCCCGCCGCTCTGCTTGAGACTGCCAAGGCTGCTCGTAGCGTGCTCATCGAAGCCGTTGCCGACTCTGACGACGTCATCATGCACCACTTTCTCGAGGGCTCCGAGCCCACCCAGGAAGAGCTCAAGGCCGGAATCCGCAAGGCCACCATCGCGATGAACATCTTCCCGGTGCTCTGCGGTTCGTCCTTCAAGAACAAGGGTGTGCAGACGCTGCTCGACGCCGTCGTCGACTATTTGCCCAGCCCGCTCGACATTCCTCCCATGATTGGCCACAACCCGGACAACATGGAAGAAGAGATTATCCGCAAGGCCGATGACACCGAGCCGCTGTCTGCGCTTGGCTTCAAGATCATGACAGATCCCTTTGTCGGCCAGCTCATCTTCATCCGCATCTACTCCGGCGTCCTCAAGACCGGCGACACGACGCTGAACCCGCGTACCGGCAAGACCGAGCGCATCGGCCGTCTGTTGAAGATGCACGCGAACAAGCGTGAAGAGATCACCGAGATCATGGCTGGCGATATTTGCGCTGCCGTGGGTTTGAAGAACCTCGTTACTGGCGATACGATCTGCTCGGCTAAGAGCCCAATCGTTCTCGAATCGATTGACTTCCCCAAGCCGGTCATCGAAGTTGCTGTCGAGCCGAAGACCAAGGCCGATCAGGAGAAGATGGGTGTCGCGCTTTCGAAGCTGGCGCAGGAAGATCCCACCTTCAACGTGCGCACCGACATCGACTCTGGCCAGACCATCATCGCCGGCATGGGCGAGCTGCACCTTGAGATCATTGTTGATCGCATGATGCGCGAGTACAAGGTTGAAGCCAACGTCGGCAAGCCGCAGGTCAACTACCGCGAAACCATCCGCGGCAACGCCGAAGCGGAAGGCAAGTACATTCGCCAGACCGGTGGTTCGGGTAACTACGGCCACGCGAAGATTCGTATCTCGCCGAACGATCCCGGCAAGGGCTACGAGTTCTCGAACGACACCAAGGGTGGCACGATCCCCAAGGAGTACATCAAGCCGATCGACCAGGGCATTCAGGAAGCGATGCTCGGCGGCGTTCTGGCTGGGTATGAAATGGTCGATGTAAAGGTTTCGCTTTACGACGGCAGCTATCACGACGTCGACTCCAACGAAATGGCCTTCAAGATCGCCGGATCGATGGCTTTCAAGGAAGCGGCGCGCAAGGCGAAGCCGGTTCTCCTGGAGCCTGTGATGGCAGTCGAAGTGACTGTTCCTGAAGACTATATGGGTACGATCATTGGCGATTTGAACGCTCGCCGTGGCCGTATTGAAGGCATGGAGATGGTGGGCAATACGCAGGCGATTCGTGCCAGCGTGCCACTTTCGACTATGTTCGGCTACGCAACGCACATGCGTGGAGCGACCCAGGGCCGTGCAAACTACTCGATGCAGTTCAAGCAGTATGAGGAAGCGCCTCGGTCGGTTTCGGAAGAGATTATTGCCAAGGTGCAGGGCAAGGACGCTAAGTAAGAGATTGCAGTACCGCCAGCCGCGCGCTGGAGCCGGTGAAATCTAACCGGCGCGCGCAAAACGCCGCAAGGCAAGAATTTCGCAACACATAACTACGGAGAGAGTCATGGCGAAGGAAAAATTTGATCGCAGCAAGCCGCACGTAAACATCGGAACGATAGGTCACATTGATCACGGCAAGACGACGTTGACGGCGGCGATCACGAAGGTATTGTCGAAGCACAACCCGAAGAACAGCTTCCGTTCGTTCGACACGATTGACAATGCGCCGGAAGAGCGTGAGCGCGGCATCACGATCTCGACCTCGCACGTAGAGTACGAGACGCCGAACCGGCACTACGCACACGTGGATTGTCCTGGCCACGCGGATTACATCAAGAACATGATCACGGGCGCAGCGCAGATGGACGGCGCGATCCTGGTGGTCGCGGCTACCGACGGTCCGATGCCGCAGACCAAGGAGCACGTACTGTTGGCTCGCCAGGTCGGCGTGCCGTACATCGTGGTGTTCCTGAACAAGTGCGACGCCGTGGAAGACGAAGAGCTGATCGAGCTGGTGGAGATGGAAGTCCGCGAGCTGCTGTCGAAGTACGACTACCCTGGCGACGACACCCCGATCATCCGTGGCTCTGCCCTGGGCGCGCTGAACGGCGAAGCTCAGTGGGAGGCCAAGATCGACGAGCTGATGGCAGCGGTGGACAAGTACATCCCGCAGCCTGACCGCCTGGTCGACCTGCCGTTCCTGATGCCGATCGAGGACATCTTCTCGATCTCCGGCCGTGGAACGGTTGTAACGGGCCGTATCGAGCGCGGCAAGGTGAAGGTGGGCGAGGACTCTGAGATCGTCGGCTTCCGCGAGACGCGCAAGACGGTGGTAACGGGCGTTGAGATGTTCAAGAAGCAGCTGGACGAAGGTCTGGCTGGCGATAATGCTGGACTTCTTCTGCGCGGCATCGCGAAGGAAGACGTGGAGCGCGGGATGGTTCTGGCGAAGCCGGGATCGATCACGCCGCACACGGTGTTCAAGGGCGAGGTGTACGTGTTGAGCAAGGAAGAGGGCGGACGTCACACTCCGTTCTTCAACGGCTACCGTCCCCAGTTCTACTTCCGGACGACGGACGTGACGGGTTCGGCCAAGCTGCCAGAGGGTACAGAGATGGTGATGCCGGGCGATAACATCTCGCTCGAGATCACGCTGCACACTCCGGTGGCCATGGAGAAGGGCCTGCGCTTCGCCATCCGCGAGGGTGGTCGCACTGTAGGCGCCGGTACCATCTCCGAGATCATCAAGTAAGAGCAGGGATTAGGGAACAGGGATTAGGGATTAGGAAACCTGTTCTAACAAAATAACGAGGGCTGCCGGTTTCGTGGCAGCCCTCTTTCGCTCTGCGGGCTTTTCGTGGATAATAGACAAGGAAGAGCGTGCGCCTGACCGCTCTGATCACGCACCACAATTTCAGGAATAGGGCAGCAGGGGCCCATAAGCCCTGCGTCGCGGCGTGTCGGAAGCAATGACGGCAAGCTGCTTGCCAACCGAAGTGGTTGGCCAAACTAGGAGAACTCGAAAATGCGCGAAATTATCACCCTTCAGTGCCCGGTCTGCAAGAACCGGAACTACTCCACGACCAAGAACAAGAAGACGACGACCGGCCGCCTTGAGTTCTCCAAGTTTTGCAACACGTGCCGCAAGCACACAGATCACAAAGAGACGAAGTAAGCAGCGAGTCAGCGAGCCAGCAAGTCAGCCTTTGGAACTGACTAGATATGCTGGCTCGCTGGGCGCGAAGCGCCACCTACTTGCTGACTTGCTCTTTACAGGGGCGTAAGCTCAACGGTTAAACTGTCGGTCTCCAAAACCGAACTTCTCGGTTCGAATCCGAGCGCCCCTGCCATCATCATCCCGGCAATTTGGAGCCGGAGCAGTACAAACTTTGCACCGCAATGCGATGCACCAAGGTTCAGGGCGAGCACCAATGTCAAAAGCAGCGGTAGTTGAAACGAACGAAACGACCCCCGGTATCCAGCGTCTGGCCTCCGGCCCCGAGCGCCTCATCTCCTTTCTCAAGGATGTTCGCCAGGAGATGCACAAGGTTGTCACGCCCACGCGTTCCGAGGTTCAGACGACCACGATCGTCGTGATCGCCACCGTCTTTATCTTTGCCGCGTACTTTGAGCTCGTAGATGTGGTTATCGGCAAGGGCATCGATCAGCTCTTCCTTCACCTCACCAAGCACTAAGCGGTACGGTCAAGACATTTCGCCCGCGGAGTTCCGCGGGTCGCAACACCAGGGAATACCAGGCAATTTCATAGATGCGCGAAGAAGGCACAGCAATGGCAGAAGAGTTGAGCACTGGCGAGCAAACCGCCGAGCAAGTCAACCCGGACGAACAGAATGTCGAGCAGAACCTCGAAGCCGCCGCACCCGCGGCCGAGACGGAAGCTGCTGCGCCTGCGGTGAACGAGAACTTCAAGTGGTACATCATCCACGCCTACTCTGGCTTTGAGCGCAAGGTCAAGGAGTCGCTGCAGAGCCGCGTCGCCGCCTACCACCTCGAAGACCGCGTCGGCCGCATCGAGATTCCGACCGAGCCGACGACCGAGCTGCGCAACGGCAAGAAGTACACCATCGACCGTGTCTTCCTTCCGGGCTATGTCTTCGTCGAGATGGCTCTCGACAACGATCTCTGGCATGTGGTGAAGAACACACCGCGCGTCACTGGATTTTTGCAGACGGGCGACCAGCCCAATGCGCTCTCCGAGGCCGAAGTCAACGCGATGCTGAATCGCTCCGACGTGACCAAGGAGAAGCCCAAGCTCAAGCTCAAGTTTGCCAAGGGCGAGCAGGTACGCATCACCGAAGGCCCGTTCGCGAACTTCAACGGCGCGGTCGACGACGTCAACGAAGACAAGCAGACACTCAAGGTCATGGTCAGCATCTTCGGACGCCCGACGCCGACCGAGGTTTCCTTCTCGAACGTTGAGAAGTCGGAAGAATAGACCACAAATCTATAGAGATATAGTTCACAAGTTTTGCAGTAGAGTTTTGGGAGTCGCAGCCCGGCCGCTTCACCGGACCTTCTAACTCCCCGCAGCACAAAATCATGCGTGGTTACACGCAACATTTAGAAGGATTACGAACATGGCACCGAAGAAAATTACAGGCTACGTCAAGCTCCAGATCACTGCCGGCAAAGCAACGCCGGCTCCTCCAGTCGGCCCAGCGCTCGGTCAGGCGCAGGTCAACATCATGGAGTTCTGCAAGCAGTTCAACGAGCGCACCAGCAAGGACCCCAACGTTACCGGTATGACCGTCCCCGTGGTCATCACCGTGTATGCCGACCGTACGTTCAGCTTCATCACCAAGACGCCTCCGGCGCCGGTGTTGCTGCTCAAGGCTGCGGGCATCGATAAGGGTTCGGGCACGCCCAACAAGGAAAAGAAGGGCAAAGTCACAGAGAAGCAGATTCTCGAGATTGCCAAAGTCAAGATGCCGGACATGAACGCGAACACGGTTGAGGCAGCAGCCAAGACCATCCGCGGCACTGCACGCTCGATGGGCATCGACGTCGTCGCGTAAGATTTTCAACGATCACACAACAAGAGGCCACGGATGATTCCGTGGCCTCTTGCTTTTTGCGTCATTCGAACGGTATTCGAGTATCTGTACCTGCGGCCAGGGCGTGCAGGCTTTCTGTATATTGAGCAATCGCGTGTATGAACCGATGCTCGAGATAAATTCCAAAGAAAGTCGATCAACGAATGAGCAATAACGTTCTTGTACTTGGCAGCTTCGTCGCGGATGTTGCGTTTCGCATGTCTCGCCTTCCCGTGTGGGGCGAGACGCTTATGGGAGAGACCTTTGCACTCGGGCCGGGTGGCAAGGGGTCGAACCAGGCTGTTGCCGCAGCTCGCGCGCTTGCGGGTTCGGGCGTGAAGGTGCAGTTCATGTCCCGAGTCGGCGATGATGCGTTCGGCACGCTGGCGCGTGATACCTGGAAGGCTGCCGGGATCGACGCCTCGCTCGTTACCACTTGCACTACGGCGACTGGAGCCGCGGCTATTCTCATCGATACCGCGAAGGGCGAGAACGCGATCATCGTTGTGCCGGGTGCCTGCTTCACGCTAACGCCTACTGAGGTGGACGCAGCCGCCGCGGAGATCGGTGCGGCCGGTGTCTTCCTCACCCAGCTTGAGCTTCCGCTCGATACGGTCGAGCGCGGATTGCAGATCGCTCGCAACGCCGGAGTGCCCACCATCCTGAATCCAGCGCCGGCGCCTGCAACTCCGCTGCCAGCATCTCTGATTGCGCTTGCCGACTACCTCATCCCCAACGAAACTGAGGCTGCCCTGCTTACAGGGATGCCTGTCGAGACCGTTGAGCAGGCTAAGCTCGCGGCCTCGGCGCTTCTTGCGAGCGGGGCGCGCCATGTGATTCTCACGCTCGGCGCACGAGGAGTGCTGGTGGCTACAAGCGACGGCAGTATGACGCTCGTTTCTGCATTCGATGCCGGTCCTGTGCTCGAAACGACGGGCGCGGGTGACGCCTTCTGCGGGGGTTTTGCCACAGCACTCGCTGAAGGCCAGCCGCTGCTCGATGCGGTACGCTTTGGTTGCGCGACTGCAGGCATCTCCGTGACGCGAGCAGGCACGGCGCCCTCCATGCCGCACAGGCATGAGATCGACAGCCTGCTCGCGCGATGAATTACGCAATAACTGCGCCGCCATCGATCACGACCATCTGCCCAGTGCAGGCTTTCCGTTAGGTGCTTTTATGCAACCCTCAAATCTGTCATCTCGACCGGAGCATGATGGTTTTATCGTCATGCGGAGTGGAGAGACCTGCATGTTGCAGAGCGCGATGCAAATGTTTGTGGCGCGCTTTGCGTCAAGACCTGCATGTTGCAGAGCGCGATGCAAATGTTTGTGGCGGGCTTTGCGTCAAGACCTGCAGGTTGTCGGTGCAGGTGATAGTGCCAGTCCAAACAAGCTGCAGGTCTCTCCACTACGGCGGCAAAAAGCGCCGCCTTCGGTCGAGATGACAATTTTGAGGGTATGTCTATGAAAGGCATCTACCGGGTACGCCTGTCGCGGCATAGTTCTCAGGCAAAGAGCTGTTGTTGCAGCTCAACAACGTGAACAGCCTCAGGAGCTTTGCGGGACGAAGTTTCTGACGCCTCTGCGTCCTGTTCTGGCAGTTCTTCGATGGAGCGTTTGCCTAGCCCATGTCTCTCGCAGACTCGCTTCACCATCTGCGCCAGTTGCCGCCGATAGGGTGCGGCGGCGAAGTCTACTGTCGCAAAGCGGCGATCGTAGTCGGCTGACAGGTGAGGGAAGTGTTCGCGAACGAAGCCCAGATAGGTCGGGCGTGAGCATGCTTTTAGAAACAGAGGACCGGCTCCGAGGAAGCTCGCTCCGGCTTCAGCGGCGCGTTTGGCTACGGCATCCACCGAGAGTTCGCCGTCGTTGATTCCTGGCAGCAGGGGAGAGCACAGCACGCCTGTCTTGATACCTGCCTCGCGCAGTTTGCGGACGGCTTCGAAGCGAAGATCCGGTCGCGGCGCGCGAGGCTCCAGCATTCTCGCCAACGCAGCGTCGGTGGTTGTGATGGTCAGGTGAACGGTGAGCGTGTTGCGTTGCGCGATCTCATGGAGCAGATCGACATCTCGCTCGATCAACGTCGACTTGGTCACAATGCTCAGATGATGGCCCTCACGTTTGGCAAAGACCTCCAGCAGGCTCCGCGTGATGCCCATGCGACGTTCGATCGGCTGATAGGGATCGGTCGCCGTTCCCAGGGCGATCGCTTCGTTGGGGTCTACGTGGCGGAGCTCCTGTTCAAGCAGCCAGGCGGCGTTCTCCTTCAAATAAATCTCGCGTTCGAACGCCAGCGCCCAGGGCTGTTGAGGAACGTCATAGGTTCCCGGCTCAACCTGGGCCACCGGCGAAGGCTGCAGGAACTCATGCGTGTAGCGGGCATAGCAGTATTTGCAGCCGAATTCACAGCCGCGATAAGGATTGATCGAGTAGGTTATCCAGTCCAGCCGTTTGGAGGTGGAGCGGTTCAGGATCGATCGCGCGTGCATGGCTTTGAACTCAATCAGGTGGCCATCGTCGGCGTGCTCGGCCTCGGCGGCCAGCCGGGCCATGCCCACCGGAGCGTGCGGCAGGATAGGAAAAAGTTCGGCGGAGTTCTGGTGCTTTAGTTTCGCCATTTATTCGCCTCTTGAGGACGAGATTATGCTTCCGGGGCGAACTCGTCAAGCGAGATTTGGGATACGTAAGGCCCATCATCGAATCCTGCCCTCGTTCCGCTGTGGAGTGGTGAGAAGACTTTGACGCAACGGGCGCAGCGGTCCGCAAAGGAACGCGACGGCATTTGTGTTTAGGAAGATGCTTACCCTAAGCAATACAGCCGTTGCGTATCGTGGCGAATCGTTGCGCCCGTTGCGTCAAGGTTTTGCAATGCCCGTAGCAGAACTATGGCAGTTTGATGACCTGCCCTAACGACATATGATCCAGAGGGGGTTACGGCTGACCTCTCGGTTGCAGAATTGCAACGTAATCGTCACGCCTCCGCAATAAACCGGGCTTATGGTCTGGAAACGTACGTGCGACAGACTTTCTTAATGAGGTTTTATTGACATGTCCCTTGACCGCCGCTCCTTCCTCCAGCTGCTGAGCACAGGAGCTCTTTCCGCAGCCTTTCCGGCAAGTATTGCCCGGGCGCTGGAGATTCCCGCCAATCACCGTACTGGCACGATCAATGATGTCGAGCACATCGTGATCCTGATGCAGGAGAATCGTTCCTTCGATCATTACTTCGGAACACTGCGCGGCGTGCGGGGATATGGCGATCCACGAGCTGTCAGGCTCCCTTCCGGCAAACAGGTGTGGTATCAGCCGCATGACACAGGGTATGTGTTGCCGTTCCATCCCGGAGCACCGAATCTTGGGTTGCAGTTCCTGCAGGATCTGGCGCATGACTGGACGACGACGCACGCAGCGTGGAACAACGGCAATAACGACCAGTGGGTGCCGCAGAAGGGCACCACCACCATGGCTCACCTAAACCGGAGCGATATCCCCTTCCACTACGCCCTGGCCGATGCCTTCACGATCTGCGATGCGTATCACAGCTCGTTGCTGGGACCAACCGATCCTAACCGCTACTACATGTGGACAGGTTGGGTAGGCAACGATGGCGCGGGCGGTGGCCCGGTCATCGATAACGCCGAAGCCGGGTATGACTGGTCGACCTTTCCGGAGCGCCTGCAGCAGGCTGGCGTGTCATGGAAGATCTATCAGGACATCGGCCTGGGGCTGACGGCTGCTGAGTCCTGGGGCTGGGGCAATGACGCGTACATCGGCAACTACGGGGACAACTCGCTGCTCTACTTCCACCAGTATCAGAATGCAGCGGAGGGCAGCCCGCTGGCGAACGGCGCGAAGACGGGAACGGACATCTCGAAGTCGGGCACGCTGTTCGATATCTTCAAGAAGGATGTGGCCAGCGGCAATCTGCCACAGGTCTCATGGATCGCCGCGCCCGAAGCCTACACGGAGCATCCGAACTGGCCGGCGAACTATGGTGCGTGGTACATCTCACAGATCCTGGACGCCCTGACGGCGAACCCAGAGGTGTGGAGCAAGACGGCATTCTTTCTTACGTTTGACGAGAATGACGGATTCTTCGATCATGTTCCGCCGCCGACGGTGCCACCGACGCAAACGCAGGGGCTCTCGACGGTCAGCATCGCCAACGAGGTCTTTGAAGGCAACTCCGAATACCCTGCCGGCCCCTATGGCATGGGTATGCGCGTTCCGATGACGGTCATCTCTCCCTGGAGCAAGGGCGGATGGGTCAACTCGGAGGTGTTCGATCATACGTCGCTCATCCGCTTCATTGAGCAACGCTTCGGCGCACAGTATCCCGGCCTGCAGGAGTCGAACATCACGCCGTGGCGGAGAGCGGTTTCCGGAGACCTTACCTCAGCCTTCAACTTCAAGACGCCGAACGATGCCACGGTGCCGTTGCCGAGCACGGTTGCGTATCTTCCGCCGGACGATCAACGTCATCCCGACTACGTGCCCACTCCGCCCACGGAGCAGGCGCTGCCAGTGCAGGAGCCGGGGACACGTCCAGCCCGCGCGGTTCCGTATAGAGCAAACAGCCATGCTGTGGTGGATCCTGCCAGCGGTTCGGTGGAGCTCTTCTTCGAGAGCGCAAGCCAGTCCGCGGTAGTCTTTCAGGTACGTTCTGGCAACACCCAGACCGGTCCCTGGACCTACACGGTGGGAGGAGAAAGCAAGATCTCCGATACCTGGCCGATCACGGCCAATGGACAGAGCGAGTATGACCTTTCGGTCTATGGTCCGAATGGTTTTGCGCGCAGCTTCAAAGGCGGCGTCTCCGGCAGCGGCAACGCGAACTTCAACATCACGAGTTTCTTTGAGCCGATTCTGACCGCGATGTCCCTGTCTTTCCAGAACCGTGGGAAGGCTTGCAATCTGACTGTTCTGGATGTCTACACCGGTAAGACCTATTCGCAACACTTCGAGCAAGGGCAGATTTGGGTCAATACCTGGCTGCTGATCGGAAACTCCGGCTGGTACGACTTTGTCGTTCACGTCGATACCGATGCAAGCTTCGAGCAGCGCTTCTCCGGTCATGTCGAAACAGGGATAGATAGCATGACCGATCCGGCGATTGCGGCACCTGCGAAGGGCTAGTCGAAGTACGTACTTGTCGAACTGCAAACCGGCCTTCAGCGAATCTCGCTGAAGGCCGGTGTCTTGTTTTTCTGGAGCAGAAAGAGGTTGGTTGCTCGCAGTTTATTAGAGCGCTTTCACTAATAGAATGGTGTGGCTCTTTCTAACCTGCCCCTACCGTGTCATCTCGACCGGAGGTGGCGCTTTTGCCGCCGCAGCGGAGAGACCTGCAGGGTGCCTATGCAGGCACTATCGCCTGCGCAAGCAACCTGCAGGTCTCTCCACTTCGCATGACGATAAAACCATCATGCTACGGTCGAGATGACAATTTTGGGGTGGTTCATTCATACCTGATACTACTCGTGACAGGCTCTCACGCCTTATATCCCATTCCAGCCAGAACACCGCGCATATACGCAAAGCTCTCGGTGGCGCCGGGTATGGGGTTGTCGGGGAAGATCTCGTATTCGAGATCGACGTTGCCGGGATATTTAATGTCGATGAGAGCCTGGAAGATTCCGCGCACCGGCATAATGCCTTGGCCGACTGCCACCTGGCTTTCTTTGACATTCGATTGAGCCAGATCTTTCATGTGCATATCGAACAGGCGTGGTCCGACCTTGTGAATCGCGGCGACAACGTCGGTTCCTGCGCGCATCGTGTGTCCCACATCGATGCAGCATCCTATGCGAGGGTCGAGGTTTTTCACGGCGTCCAGCACGGTCAGCGGCGAAGGCCACAGTTTATCCTCCGGTCCATGGTTGTGAATGGCGATCCGGATGTCGTACTCCTTCACGAATTTTTCGAGCCTGGGCAGAGCTGTCGGGGCCGGGTCGCCGGCCACAATGACCTTCACACCGGCTGCCTTCGCGTATTCGAAGTTCTTGCGGAAGGCCTCGTCGGTGTCTTCTTTGAAGTAAACCGCGCCGACGGCCGTCACCGTGATACCGGCAGCAGCATAGTCGGCAAGCGCTGCCTTCTCCTCGTCAAGAGAGGACATCGGCAGATGGTCTTTGGCGTCCTTGCAGTTCAGCAGCGTCAGCCGCAGGGTTTTCATGGCGGCGATCATCTGTGCGCGCGTCAGCGTGCGGAAGGTGTAGCTCGTAAGGCCGAGCCGGACGGGTGACGGTTTGTCAGGGGCTGCGGTTGGGGCGGCAAGTGCAAAGGCTGCGCCTGTTGGCAGACAGCCGGCAGCGGCGATGGCAGCACCAGAGCGTAGAAACGTACGGCGATTCGAAAGAGAAGGGCTGTTCTTCATGCCGGAAATCCTACGCGAGTTCTTCTGCGGTCGTCTACTGCCCCTTCCATAGTCAAGCGGATGAGTAGGATAGCAAGTCAGAAGCAGGGGAAGCGCGTGGTATTCCTGAACAGGTGCGCTGTGTGCGGCGGAGCAGGGTTGGAGTGACAAAGGCGATGACAAAAGTAGAGCAGCCGGGTTTTATCCGGCGGCGTGTGGTCGAGCCCATGGTGCAACTGCTGCGCATCGGTATGACTCCGCGGCGGCTGGCATGGTCGATTGCGATCGGCGTCGTCATCGGCATCAACCCGCTGCTGGGTTCGACTACGGTGCTCGTGTTGGCGGTAGCGTCGGCGTTTCGGCTGAACCTGGTGGCGTCGCAGCTCGGCAACCACCTTGTCTATCCTCTGGAACTGCTGTTGTTTCCGGTGTTTCTGCGGGTGGGGATAGCGTTGTTTCATTCGCCCGGACTTCCGCTTGAGCGCGAGGCCTTGTTCCGCGCTATCAAACGGCATCCCTGGGATACGACGCGGCTCCTGTGGAGATGGGAGTGGCATGCGCTTATTGTCTGGCTGGGGTTTGCAGTGATCGTCGCCCCGCTGCTGCAACTGACGTTGAGGCCTGTGTTGGAGCGCATGCTTGCGAAGCTGCACGACGAGCCGGTGATGGAGAAGTAGCGATGCATCTCAATGAACCGGATTTCGCATCTTCGGCACGGCCGGGTGCCCCATCCTCGACGCGTAGTTTTATCGCGCGGCAGGGTGGGGTGTCGCCCACAGGGCGACCGCCTTTATCTGGAACTGGCGACTATGGCTGAATGGAAGAGAGCGGTCGTTTGCTACCGCAAACGATACCCCCGACGCAGAGCGCGCTTCGAAGATTTGCGGTGTTCGCTTAGCGTCTATACCCCACCCTGTCGCGCAGAAAACGCGCGCCGAGGATGGGGCACCCGGTTCATCGCCACCCTGAACTTCAGACCAAGTGAGCTCATTCCTTTTGGTGGTTTCGCTCGGGTATGCTGGTGAGCGTTGAGGTGTGTTCATGCGGTTTGTATCGAAGCGATGTGTGTTGACCGGAGTTCTGCTGCTAACGAGTGCTGTCTGCACACAGGCCCAGACCGGCTCCGCGCCTGCGAAGGACGGGGCAACAAATCCCGTCGTCGAACGCGTACTGCGTGAGTGGCCCGAGGGCCGCATCGCAACCGTCAAGCATCCCGGAGAGTGGGGTTACGAGCAGGGCGTGCTGCTCGATGGCATCGCCGCCGAGTGGCGCGTGACCGGCGACGGCAGACTCTTCAACTATATAAAGGCGGCCGTCGACCGCTCGGTAGACAAGGACGGCGTCGTTCACCTCGACGAGGGTGCGTCGTTCCCCTCCGATGCGCATTCGATGGATGACATCGAGATGGGCCGCAGCGCTATCCTGCTGTATCGCGTACTGCAGCAGCCGAAGTACTACCTCGCCGCAAAGTTTCTGCACGACCAGATGCAGCAGCAGCCGAAAAACGCGAGCGGCGGCTACTGGCACAAGCAGATCTATCCCGATCAGATGTGGCTCGACGGGGCCTATATGGCTGAGCCGTTTCTCGCCAGCTATGCCCGCACCTTCGATCGTCCGCTAGAGATGGATGGCGTGGCCGAACAGCTTCTCCTGATGGATGAGCACATGCGCGATCGCCAGACCGGTCTTCTTCGTCATGGCTGGGACGAATCGAAGAAGATGGACTGGGCCAACAAGCAAACCGGGCTTAGTCCCGAGGTGTGGGCGCGGGCGATGGGCTGGTATGCGATGGCGCTGGTCGATGTGCTGGATCGCATGCCGGCCAGCGACCCGCAAAGGGCTGCTATCGAGGGTCTTACGCGCCGCGTGCTGACTACCGCCGCACGCTATCAGGATCCAGCGACCGGACTGTGGTGGCAGGTGATGGATAAGGGCGGTGCCAAGGGTAACTATCTTGAAGCTTCGGCGAGCTGCATGTTTGTCTATGCTCTCGCCAAAGGCATCCGCATGGACGTTCTGCCTCTTGGCTTCGAGGCCAACGTGAAGCGTGGATGGGCAGGCATTCAGTCGCACTTCGTCAAGCCCGATGGAGCCTTCACAGGGACGGTGAAGGTTGCCGGTCTCGGTGGAAACCCTTATCGCAGCGGCACGTACGAGTACTACATCGGGGAGCCGGTGGGCGACAACGATGCCAAAGGCGTTGGCGCTTATCTGCTGGCACTCAGCGAGATCACCCAGCGCGAACGTGCGGGCGACCTCTTCGGCAAAGCTCGCGGCAAGACCGTTCTGGTGGATGCGTGGTTCAACTCCCAGCAGCGCAAGGTTGCCGATGGGCACATGGAGTTGTTCCACTACAAGTTCTTTGACGACGCCAACAGCGGTTACTCGTTCCTGGGCCACATGTTTGCGCAGTACGGCATGCGCCTCGAGCTGCTTGACCATGCGCCGCGCGCAGCGGATCTCAAAGGTGTCTCGGTCTACGTCATCCCCTCACCCGATATCCCTCTGCTCAACCCGAATCCGCACTATATGGAGAAAGAGAGTGCCGATGCGATTGAAGCCTGGGTCAAGTCCGGCGGTGTGCTCATGCTGATGGAGAACGACAGCGACCACTCGGAGTTCGCGCACTTCAACATCCTCAGTGAGCGTTTTGGTATTCACTACAACGCGGTCGATCGCAACCAGGAGATTGGGAGTGACTACTCCACCACGCTGGTGCAGATACCGGCGGGTACGGGTGGCATCTTCCATGAAAGCTACAAGGCCCTGGAAAAGGAGATCTGCACCATCACCGTCTCAGGGGCAGCGAAGCCGGTGTTGGTCGATAAAGGCGACGTCCTCATGGCGGTGGAGCACACAGGCAAAGGCCTGGTCTATGCCAATACCGATCCGTGGGTCTACAACGAGTACACGGACGGACGCAAAAGCCCGCTGGGCGAGCAGAACTTTGCTGCCGGCCAGGAGCTGGTGCATTGGATCGTAGGCCAGGCGGTCGTGCGGTAGCGCTGCGACCGGATGAAACGGTGTCTTTAGCTTTTGCCTCAGCTTTTGCTTTTCTGGTTTGTCATTCCGAGCGTAGCGAGGAACCTGCTTCCTCCCGCTTTTCGTTCCTATCTCCCAGAATGCGCGCAGACAAACTAGAAGGAAATAGTTTGTAGCAGCACATAACAATTTGTGGTGGCGCAGGCAAAGAACGGGAGAAAGCAGGTTCCTCGCTACGCTCGGAATGACAAGCCAGAAAAGCAAAAGCAAAGACAAAAGCTAAAGGCACTTTTTCATGCGATCGAGATAGGCGCACGAGAAGCCAACGCCACAACCGCTTCCTGAGCCTCAACCGCCGCAATCTTTCTATGCTCCATCGCCTCTTTGGAAAACGCGATTGGCGACTCCGCAAACCGAATAGTAGCCTTCAACTCATGCAGCCCGAGGAAGTTCCATATGTGTGCAGGCAGCGACTGTGGCCCCCAATGAACGTCGTTACGCAGCGTCTTGCCTGACGCTATGTCCCTCGGCGAAAGCTCGTAGCTGATAAACGCCGCGATGATCGGAACATCGGCGTCCAGTGTCTGTGCAATCAGACCGCTGCGAAAGGGAAGCGTGGGCTCATCGCCGACGCCGGTCGTGCCTTCGGGGAAGAAGACCACGGGCAGGCCATCGCGAAGGCCTTTGGCCATGCCTTCGGCGGCTTTGGCGGCGCTGCCTCCAAAGCCACGTGCGACGTATACCGTTCCGCTCATCAGGCTCATCCAGCCGAGCAGTGGAGTCGAACGCAGCTCGATCTTCGAGACGAATACGCATGGCCGTGCCGCCGCGTGAAGAACGATGTCGACATACGTCAGATGGTTGGAGATCACCGCGTTCTGCATTGGGACCGGCCCCTCTACATCCAGGCTGATGTTCATGGAGCGCGCCAAGCGTGCACAGAAGTGGCTGAGCCATGCTGCTCGCGCGGCCCGTGTCTTAGGCTGTGTGAGCGCGAGTTCTAATGCCCCGTAGCTGAAGTGTGCGATGACTTTGATGGCTCGATAGAGCCTGCGAAGCAGATCCAATGAAGTGGTTCCTCGATTGTTCCTCCGCAAAGTGTACAGAAACCGCGGCACGAAGAGGGAGACCGCAGAGTCAGGTGACCCAGGGAGGAGAAATACCATCCTACGCAGTTAGTTGCAGAACGTTGCATAGGGGCAGCAGACTATGGCAGAGTACGCCACCATTTCGGCACAAAGGAACAGCGCCCCCTCCCGTACGCCTCTGGCGATATCTCTCCGTCCATCGCTGCCAGCGATGGCGCTTCTGTTGCTCACCTTTTTGGGGGCTTTTGCGGCGTCTCTCTATAAGCGGATCTGGATCGATGAACTGCTGGAGTACTACACGGATACGCAATCCGTAGGGGCGATCCTGCATACGCAGCTCCACCACCCCTTTTCCCTTGAGCCTCCTACCTTTCATCTCATCGTGCATGGATTTCAGGTGATCCTGGGCCCTACACTGCAGGCGCAGCGCCTGCCCTCGATGCTCTGTTTCCTGCTGGCGCAGTACTGCATCTTCTGTATCGTGCGAGCCTTTGCCGGGGATCGGGCAGCACTGATCGGTCTGTTGCTCCCGACGCTTACCTACGCACGTCACTATGCCGATGAGGGGCGCAGCTATGCACTCCTTATCGCGATGGGGACTTCGTCCCTGCTTTGCTGGTACTTGGCGACGCAGCAGCCGCCTCTCAGGCGGCGAGTCCTCTCGCTGCTGGGGCTGGTTGTTTCGCTGGGCCTTGCCATCACGAGCCACTACTACGGCCTGCTGCTGCTCGGGCCGCTGTATCTGGCGGAGTTGGTTCGCACCTTCGAGCGGCGGCGTCCCGACTGGCCTGTCATCACCGCTTTGCTCTGCGGCGGGGCGACGATTCTGCTGGACGTGCCGTTCTCGAGAGCGGCGCTCACGTTCAAAGCTCACTACTATGCGCAGATTCCGACGCCTCAGGTGATCTGGACGACCTACGAATGGTTGTTGGCGATCGTAGGGGCCAATCTTTTAATTGCGATACCGGTGCTGCTTCTGGTCGGCGTGTCCGCCTTCCTCTCTGCGTGGTATGTCATTCGCGCGCGTGTCTCTGACGCTCCTGTCTCCGCATGGACCGCACCTGTCGCGCTTACGCTGCTGCCGGTCTTCGCCTTCTTTCTCAGCCGTTTTGCCACGCATGCCTTTGAGCCGCGCTACACGCTTCCTGCGCTGGGTGGCCTCTCCATCGTGGTTGCGCTGGCGATCTCTCCGATGCTCACGCGTAAACCCTCGTACTACGCCATACTGGGTCTCGTCCTGCTCGCATCCCTGGGTCTCGCTGTGCGCGAGATCAAGCGCTGCCGCCGAGAGTATGCAGTCTTTCGCCAACAGATACAGCTGCCTGCCGTCCTGGTGGATGGAAAGAGGCTGCCCGTCGAAGCTATCTACGTCCGCAGCGTTGAATCGTTTCTGCTGATGCACTTCTATCTGCCGCCTGCTACTGCCGACCGCTTTACGCTTCTCTATTCCATGAATCTCGAATACGGTTGGCTCCATCACGATGCCGCGAGTCACTTCGCTCAGGACATTGGGCAGACTATTCCGCAGTTCCACACGCTGCCGTATGAGCAGTTCCATGCACTCTCCGGGCCGCACAATGTTCTCGTTACGGATGGAAAATACGTGGAAGTCGATGAGTGGCTCGACAAACAACTGGAAGCGGATTACTTTCAGCTTCAGCCTGAGGGACCTTTCCTGCTGGGAACGGCATATCGGGCCACGCCGCCAGGTGGTTTGCGTTAGGGCCCTCGATAGCGCGACGTGGCTCTTTTCAATCCCACCCATACTCTGTCATCTCGACCGGAGGCGGCGTTTTTGCCGCCGTAGCGGAGAGACCTGCAGGTTGTCCGTACGGGCACAATTGCCTGCGCAGGCAAACTGCAGGTCTTGACGCAAAGCGCGCCACAAACATTTGCATCGCGCTCTGCATCATGCAGGTCTCTCCACTCCGCATGACGATAAAGCCATCATGCTCCGGTCGAGATGACAGTTCCGGGGGAATTCCTACATCACACTATTCGTGAAGATGCTCCAGCCAGGGATGCAGCGTGAACCTTTTGTCAGCTTGCTCGGCTTCCATTGCCGTGCGGGCAACGAGGGCGAAGTAAACTATCAGCCATGAACTTCGCGCTCGAAGTCGAACTGCCGGTACGCATCCGTCCTGAGCATGCGATGACAGATGAAGAGTTGATGCGCTTCTGCGCGGTCAACGATCCCCTCCGTATTGAACGCGATTCGAATGGCGAGCTTATCGTGATGTCGCCGAGTGGTTCCGAAGATGGCGGGAGGGAGTTAGACGTTGCCAGTGAATTGCTCGTCTGGGCTCGGCAGGATGGCCGCGGCAGAGCCTTCGGTTCGAATGCTGGCTTCACTCTGCCTGACGGCTCAGTCCGTGCCGGTGACGCTGTGTGGGTCAGTTGGCGGCGATGGAATGCTCTCACACCTGAGGACCAAAAACGCTTCGCGCCGCTCTGCCCCGAATTCGTCATCGAGGTGCGGTCTGAGACGGATCGCTTAAGCGTTCTACAGGAAAAGATGCAGATGTGGCTGGCAAACGGTGCGGAACTCGCTTGGCTTGTCGATCCTTCACGTAAAGTGGTCGAAATCTATCGCCCCGGTCACGCGCCAGAGGTTCTCGAAGGTGGAAGCGCGGTTAAGGGCGAGGGTCCGGTGGCGGGGTTTGTGCTGGAACTTGGAAGAATCTGGAGTTAGGAGTCTTCATGGTCCAAGAGTGGTCGGAGTGGCGTAAATTTCCTGATCCACGATTTTGTGAATTTCTTGTTGCGCCATTCGGACTGGGTTGCTACGACATCAGGAGAAGCGATACGGTTCAACTTGTCTGTTTTGGGGTTGGCGGTCACGTTGCGCTTCGTATGACCTCGCTATTGCCCCCGCCGCTGGGACTTGGAACTCGAAATAACAAACTCAAGCGGCAATATATCGCAGAGCATCTTCCATACATTGAGTACAGAACGATCCCATGCGCCACACGAACGGAAGCGTTGAAGATTGAAAAGGGACTAAAAAGCAACAAGAAAGCGTACAAGTTCCCAACCTAAGGCAGCTTTGCTTCCCTGGGTTGCAGTTGACGCTATAGGAGGAAAAGGCTGATTCTGAAGATACTTCTTAGGGGAGAGCAGATCGTATGGCTATAAGTACGATAGAAGCAGCTGATATAGGGTCACTCTACCGGCAGGCGTTCGCCGAATATGGGGCTCATGCGCTTTGGAACCTTCGACAATCTGAGGCCCCTACGCCCGAAGACGCGCTCGTGATTGCGCGGCAGTTGCGTATCGAAGGAGACATGCCGGCCCGTTTTTTGGCGGAGCGAATAGAGCAGGTCTGCCGTGCCGCTCACTAAGATCCAAACCAATGTGTTGCGTCTTCTAGCTTCACAGCGCGATCCGGAGAGCTACATCGCGGGAGCCACACCGCTTAACCGCGATGCAATTCGCTACTCTGGCGACATTGACATCTTTCATGATCGCGAAGAGCGCGTTGCGTCTGCCGCCCTGGGAGATGCACAGGTGCTTGAAGCGGCAGATTACGCTGTGCGGTGGCTGCGGCAGTCTCCGGCCATCTACACGGCCGAGGTAGCACGGCAGGGTCTGCGGACTCATTTGGAGTGGGTAGTGGACAGCGACTTCAGGTTCTTCCCTGTAGTTCGCGATGAGATGTTCGGCTACGTGCTGCATCCGGTTGATCTGGCTATGAATAAGGTGATGGCTGCGGCGGGACGCCGTGCCGTGCGAGATCTTGTCGATCTCATAACCATCCACGAAAATATTCTCCCTCTAGGCGCTGTGGTATGGGCCGCTGTAGAGAAGTCGCCGGGATTTACGCCGGAAGGACTCATCGCGGAGATCCGCCGCAACTCGCAATATCCTGTAGCAGAGTGGCAGGCACTTGATACAGAACATGCACTTGACCCCGAGGCTATGATGCTGCGGCTTCGCACCCTTCTGGATGAAGCTGAGATGTTTGTATCCAAAATGCCGTCCGACAAGGCCGGATTGCTATTTTTACAGCACAGCAAAGTGATTCAGCCCGACCCATTAGAGTTGGGAAGTTACCAGCTCCATGCTGGTCAGCGGCATGGCCATTGGCCTGGGAGCCCGGAGATTACAGGAGCGATGCTAGAGAGATACAGCAAAGAGCCCCGAAATTAATTTGACGGGCAGAACCTGTTCCGTCATACTTAGAAGGTTGTCTGTACTCCCGTGCAGACTAGTCGAGACCACGCCCATGCGGAACAAAGCATGCAGGGGTGGGAGACGAGGATTGAATGGCTAAGAAACTTTCCAAGAATTTGACGAAGGCGCGCGCCCTTGTTGAGCCGCGTCCGTACACCATTGGGGATGCGATTCCCCTATTGCAGAAGGCGAAGTACGCGAAGTTCGACGAGACCGTCGACCTGACCCTGCGCCTTGGTGTCGATACCCGCCACGCCGACCAGATGGTCCGCGGAACGGTGATCCTCCCCCACGGTTTGGGTGGCAAGTCCAAGGTTGTCGCGGTGATCGCTTCGGGCGAAAAGGTTCGTGAGGCTGAGGCTGCCGGCGCTGAGTTCTTCGGCGGCGAAGAGCTGGTCGAGAAGATCCAGAAGGAAAACTGGACCGACTTCGATGCCCTCATCGCTACACCCGACATGATGCGTTCGGTTGGCCGTCTCGGTAAGGTGCTCGGACCTCGCGGTCTGATGCCGAACCCCAAGACCGGCACCGTCACCACCGATGTCGCTGCCGCGATCAAAGAGATCAAGGCCGGTAAGGTTGAGTTCCGCGCCGACAAGACGGCGCTGGTTCACGTGCCCGTCGGCAAGCTTTCGTTCGACCCGCAGAAGCTGCAGGACAACGCCCTGACCGTCATCAATTCGGTCGTCAAGGCGAAGCCCTCGGCCGCCAAGGGTAAGTACATCAAGCGTATCGTGCTCAGCTCTACGATGGGCCCCGGTATTGAGCTTGAGGCTGCTGTGGCTGAGGTTGCGACCAAGGCGTAAGGCTGCTCCATAAAGATTTCCGCGCAGGCGTATTGCGCATAAGACTTGAGCCGGATTTGTAGGGCCGGCAGCGAAGGTTAGGTTCCCCCATGGCGTTGACCAAGGCGAAGAAGAACGAGAAAGTAAAACAGCTGGCCAGCGAGCTCGAAAGCTCGACCTCGGCCATTATCGGCACCTTTAAGGGGCTCACGGCGTCGAAGGACTTCGAGCTCCGTAAGATCATCCGCGCGGCGGGTGGCAACTATCACGTGGTCAAGAACAAGCTGGCGGCAAAGTCGGCTGAAGGCACCAAGGTTGAGGCGGCTCTGCAGGGCCTCAAGGGTGTGTCCTCGGTTGCTTATACCTCTGGCGACCCGGTTGCGCTCGCAAAGGCGCTCTCGACCTGGGTGAAGGACAACGCGGAGTTCACCTTCAAGCTCGGCATCGTCGATGGCAAGCTGATCGACATTGCTCAGATCGACTCGCTCGCAAAGCTTCCTGGCAAGGAAGAGCTCTTCTCGAAGCTCCTCTTCCTCATTCAGTCGCCCGCGCAGCGTCTCGCGACGGTCATCAACGCTACCGGACGCAACCTCGCCGTCGTGGTCAATATGGCCGCGGAGCAGGGCAAGTTCGGCGCACCGGCGGCGGCTCCTGTAGCGGCAGCGGAGGCTCCTGCGGTTGACGAGTCTCCGGTAGCCGAAGTGGCGGCAGCGCATGCTGAGGAGTCTGCGGCTGGCGAGCAGCCTTCGGGCGCGGCAGAGCCGGAGAATGGCACAGCCTCACAGGCTGGCGAAGCAGCTTCGACCGAACCGGCCGAGGGTTAAACACAAGTTTTGCTGTGATATCCAGCGGGTGCGCAGTCTGGGCGCAACGGAAACCCGAAGGGATTGCGGCAGCCCGAGCTAGAGCATCAGCCTTGGGAGAAGCAAATCAGCAGTATAAAAATCAAGCAAAACGTTTGTTTTGTGAATTTTAGTAGTAAACGGAGAGAATCATGGCGGACATTCAGCAGTTGGAAGATCAGATCGTTAGCCTCAGCCTGCTTGAGGCTTCGGAGTTGGTAAAGAAGCTCGAAGAGCGTCTCGGCGTTTCGGCTGCGGCAGCCGTTGCGGCTGCCCCTGCGGGCGGTGGTGCGGCAGCAGCTGCGCCAGCGGAAGAGAAGACCGAGTTCACCGTCATCCTCAAGGATGCCGGCGCGAACAAGATCAACACCATCAAGGCTGTGCGTGAAGTCACCGCCCTTGGCTTGAAGGAAGCCAAGGACCTGGTCGACGGCGCTCCCAAGCCCTTGAAGGAGAACATCTCGAAGGAAGACGCGGCTGCCATCGCCAAGAAGTTCGAAGGCGTCGCGACTGTCGAGATCAAGTAAAGTCCTTTGGCAAGAAGTATTTCGGGCTTGCTTCGGCAAGCCCGCGATCTTCAGCTTGCACTCCGAGGCAGATTGCGGTATCCTCTCCAATGGGGATATCTGCTGCTGCCTCGGTGTGCAGCGTTTTGCAGGCGGGCCCTCAAAAATTTAGTTCTTACGCGTTGTAGCGATTTTTGTAATCCATAGCTATATACCGGTTCATCCTGGCAGTGCGAAGCAGGTTATGGAGCCGGCCACCTTACGGTTCGAGCGGCGGATCCGCAGGGTGAAACGTGCGACAAGCGGCAATCTGCTGGGGCTTCGTCTGGGTAGGACGGGGACTCAAAGGGCGGCGACAATCCACAGCAAGTGTATCAATCCAGCACTCAGGAACGCATTCGCGCTCTCCGGGCACACTGCCCCGCAGGGCGTTTTCGCCGTTTTCGGCGCCCGTTAGCCCTCTGGCCCATGTCTGCCCGCTTTAGTTGGCGGCTCGTGGGTCGTTTGTAGCAGCTTTTCGCTTGTGGATTCCAAGGGAATTCAAAAGCGAGAGACCTCTCAAGTTTCCACCCCGCAGAATGCTTCGCTGGGGTTTTGCACCACGCATTATGCGCTAAAGGAGTGGTCGCTGCGAGGAGCGGCTGCACCGGAATAGGCGCACCAAGAGTCCAACTGAGCAGGCGCGCTAAACAGCACGTCTTCTCCCTTCCGAACCGCCGTCAGTTCCATGCTGGCAGCTTCAGAAGGCCTCGAGTCAAGTAACAGGAGAGAGCATGTCGAATTCGAACAACAACGAAATGCGCGCGATCCGCAGCCGTCTCGACTTTTCCAAGATTCCAACCAGCATTCAGATTCCGAATCTCATCGAGGTCCAGCGCCGCAGCTATGAGCGCTTCCTCCAGATGGACAAGCTCCCCCAGGAGCGCGAGGACAACGGCCTCCAGTCTGTCTTTACCTCCGTGTTTCCCATCACCGACTTCCGCAACGTCTCCGAGCTTGAGTTTGTCGATTACTCCATCGGCAACTGGGAGTGCAAGTGCGGTTACCTCAAGGGCCTGAACCACCTGCGCACGGCCTGCACCAACTGCGGCCACATGGTTATCACCGACCCCTTCCACCCGGGGGACGTGCTCTGCAAGTTCTGCGGAACCTATAACAAGAACACCCCTGACTTCTGCACCAAGTGCGGCGATCCCGTCGGCTTGCAGCTGAAGTACGATCAGGCCGAGTGCGAAGAGCGCGGCATGACCTACTCGGCTCCGCTGAAGGTCACCATCCGGCTGAAGATCTACGACAAGGACCCTGAGACAGGCGTCAAGAGCCTGCGCGACATGAAGGAGCAGGAAGTCTTCTTCGGCGACATCCCTCTGATGTCGGCGAACGGCACCTTCATCGTCAACGGCACCGAGCGCGTGATCGTCAGCCAGTTGCATCGTTCGCCCGGCGTCTTCTTTGAGACGGCGAACAACCGCACCTACTTCCTAGGCAAGATCATCCCGTACCGCGGCTCGTGGGTTGAGTTCGAGTACGACCAGAAGAACACCCTCTACGTTCGTATTGATCGCAAGCGCAAGTTCCTGGGCACCATCTTCCTTCGCGCACTCGGTCTGCGCACGGATGAAGAGATCCTCAAGACCTTCTACACGGTCGATACGATCAATGTGAAGGACGGCAAGCTCTCCTGGACCGTCGGCTCTGAAGAGAAGCCGAGCCACCTGGTCGGCACTCGCTCGACCACGGCCCTCACGGGTGCGGACGGCAAGGAGCTCGTCGGTTCCGGCAAGAAGATCGGCGCATCCGCGCTCAAGCACCTGCGCGCCGCTGGGGTCACCTCGATTGAGGTTGAGACCAGCGAGTTCGATGGCGCCATGATCGCGGCCGATGTCATCGACATGGCTACCGGCGAGCTGCTCTACGAGGCCAACGCCGAGCTTACGGCTGACAAGCTGCACAAGATCCTTCAGTCCGGTGTCGCCACGTTCGAGGTCTTCTTCCCCGAGCGCGACGATGTGGGTAACATCATCTCGAACACCCTTCGCCGCGACTCCGTGCGCAAGCCGGAAGAGGCGTTGATCGAGATCTACCGCAAGCTGCGTCCCGGCGACCCACCGACGCTCGACACCGCGACCGCGCTCTTCGAAGGCATGTTCTTCGATCCGCGCAAGTACGACTTCTCGCGCGTTGGCCGTCTGAAGTTCAACATCAAGCTGTATGAGGACCAGGACCCGAGCGGGCTCGACAAGCGCACGCTCACTCCTGAGGACTTCTACGGCACGATCCGCTACCTCCTCAAGCTGCGCAAGAACATCGGCGTAGTGGATGACATCGATCACCTTGGCAACCGCCGCGTCCGCGCGGTCGGTGAGCTCATGGAGAACCAGTTCCGCATAGGGCTGGTCCGCATGGAGCGGGCTATTAAAGAGAAGATGTCGGTCTATCAGGAGATGTCGACGGCGATGCCGCACGACCTCATCAACGCCAAGCCTGTGATGGCCGCGATCCGCGAGTTCTTCGGTTCTTCGCAGCTCTCGCAGTTCATGGATCAGACCAATCCTCTGTCCGAGATCACGCACAAGCGCCGCCTGTCGGCCCTTGGGCCTGGTGGTCTGTCTCGTGAGCGCGCTGGCTTCGAAGTTCGCGACGTTCACCCGACGCACTACGGCCGCATCTGCCCGATTGAGACGCCGGAAGGTCCGAACATCGGCCTCATCTCATCACTGTCGTGCTTTGCACGTATCAACGAGTACGGCTTCATTGAGAGCCCGTACCGTCGCGTCAAGGATGGCCGCGTGCTCGACTACGTCGCCGTCACCAACGCCGGCGAGTCCGGTCTGCGTCAGGGCGACTTCCTCGAGATCTCCGAATCGGTCAAGCAGAACAAGGAGCTCAAGAAGAACGGCAAGCGCACGATGGACCTGGAGCCCTTCAGCTTCTATCTGTCGGCGTGGGAAGAGGACCGTCACACGATCGCTCAGGCCAACATCGAACTCGATGCGGAGCTGAACATCGTTGAGGACCTCGTCAACGCACGTAAGCAGGGCAACTTCGTCCTGGTGCCGAAGGCTGAGGTCGATTACGTCGACGTTTCGCCGAAGCAGCTCGTGTCGGTGGCCGCCTCGCTCGTTCCGTTCCTCGAGCACGACGATGCGAACCGTGCCCTGATGGGTGCGAACATGCAGCGTCAGTCCGTTCCTCTGCTCGTTGCCGAAGCTCCTTTCGTCGGCACCGGCATGGAAGGCGTTACAGCGCGCGACTCCGGCGCTGTGATCCTGGCCAAGCGTAACGGCATCATCGACTCGGTCGACTCCGAGCGGATCATCGTGCGCGTAGAAGGCGAGCACCACCCCACACAGCTCTCGCGTGAGGTTGGTTCGGACATCTATCAGCTCACGAAGTTCAAGCGCTCCAACCAGAACACCTGCATCAACCAGAAGCCGATCGTTCGCAAGGGCGACCGCGTTCTCAAGGGTCAGGTGATCGCAGACGGTCCATGCACGGAGCAGGGCGAGCTTGGTCTCGGCCGCAACGTTCTCGTGGCCTTCATGCCGTGGCGCGGTTACAACTTCGAGGACGCGATCCTCATCTCGGAAAAGCTGGTCCGCGAGGACTACTACACCTCGATCCACATCGAGGAGTTCGAGATCGAAGCCCGCGATACGAAGCTGGGACCGGAAGAGATCACGCGCGATATCCCCAACGTCTCCGAGCACGCTCTGCGTGATCTGGACGAGAGTGGCATCATCCGCATCGGGGCAAAAATCGGCCATAACGATATTCTGGTTGGAAAGGTCACGCCGAAGGGCGAGACCCAGCTCACTCCAGAAGAGAAGCTGCTTCGCGCCATCTTCGGTGAGAAGGCCGGCGATGTTCGCGACGCCTCGCTGACGTGCCCTCCGGGCATCGAAGGCACCGTCGTTGACGTTCGCATCTTCAGCCGCAAGGGTCAGGAAAAGGACCAACGCGCGTTGCAGATCGAGCAGGAGATGGTTGAGAAGCTGGAGCGCAACCTCGCGGATGAGATTCGTATTCTCACCGACGAGCGCCTCAAGCGTCTCGAAGGCATCCTGGGCAGCAAGGAAGTTCTTGCCGACCTGCACGACGAGCGCACCAACAAGAAGCTGTTGAGCAAGGGCGACATTCTGACCCGCGACATCATCGAGCTGATCTCCACGCGTAACCTCAAGCGTATTCGCTACGCCGACAAGGACCCTCGCGTGAACGAGCAGATCGACGAGATCGAGGAGATGACCTCGCGCCAGATCGACGTGCTGCGTAAGATCACCAACGAGAAGATCAGCAAGATGCAGAAGGGCGATGAACTCTCGCCCGGTGTCATCAAGATGGTCAAAGTCTATGTCGCGATGAAGCGCAAGCTCTCGGTCGGTGACAAGATGGCCGGACGCCACGGCAACAAGGGTGTTATCGCACGTATCCTCCCCGAGGAAGACATGCCGTACCTCCCCGATGGAACGCCCGTGGAGATCGTCCTGAACCCGCTCGGTGTGCCTTCGCGTATGAACGTGGGTCAGATTCTCGAGACGCACCTCGGATGGGCTGCCCACGAGCTCGGCGCAAAGGTCGCCGCACTCGCCGCACAGCACCAGAAGGCCGGTGAGGTTCGCGAGATCTTCAAGGAAGCGTTCAAGGACACAGCAGCGCTCAACCAGCTTCTCAACCTCGACGACGAGCAGACTATGCGCGTTGCCGCCGGTATGAAGCGCGGTATCTGGTTCGGCACGGCAGTGTTCGACGGTGCGAAGGAAAGCGAGATCAAGGCGCTGCTCGCAGCGGCTGGTCTCCCCAGCTCCGGCAAGAGCCCGATGTTCGACGGCATGACAGGCGACGAGTTTGAACAGCCCGTTACGGTCGGCTACATCTACATGCTCAAGCTGTCGCACCTTGTCGACGACAAGATCCACGCTCGCTCGATCGGACCGTACTCGCTCATCACGCAGCAGCCGCTGGGTGGTAAGGCGCAGTTCGGCGGACAGCGCTTCGGTGAGATGGAGGTCTGGGCGCTTGAAGCTTATGGAGCCGCCTACATCCTGCAGGAGCTGCTCACCGCGAAGTCCGATGACGTCTATGGCCGTACCAAGATCTACGAGGCCATCGTCAAGGGTGAAGCTGCGATCGAGCCGGGCGTGCCCGAGTCGTTCAACGTCCTCATCCGCGAGCTGCAGTCGCTCTGCCTCGATGTCGAGCTGGTCAAGAAGACCACCGATGACACCGAGATCATAGCGCTGCCGGAACTCGCAGTGGCCGACTAACAATTCGCCTTTGGCTGTCAGCTCCGAGCTTGTGTAACGGCAGGAGCTGGCAGCAACGGCGCAAGTACTAAGTGATGAGCGCGGAACACGGCACTCATCGCGAAAGCAACAGCAGCAGAAACAGCAGCGAAGCTCGCAACACAAGCTCTCGGCAAAGAAGAGAGTGAAGCACAAAGTTGGCATCGAGCTAAGTACTGCATACGGAGAGAGAAAATTATGTTCCGCTCCAGCCCTTTTGAACTAACCGGACCCATCACCGACTTCGACTCCATCAAGATCCAGCTCGCCAGCCCGGAGAAGATCCGCTCGTGGTCGCATGGTGAAGTCACCAAGCCTGAAACCATCAACTACCGTACGTTCAAGCCTGAGCGTGACGGCCTGTTCTGCGCGCGCATCTTTGGACCGATCACCGACTGGGAGTGCCTCTGCGGCAAGTACAAGCGCATGAAGCACCGCGGCGTGATCTGCGACAAGTGCGGCGTTGAAGTTACGCTGTCCAAGGTTCGCCGTGAGCGTCTCGGTCACATCGAGCTCGCCAGCCCCTGCTCGCACGTCTGGTTCTTCAAGGGCCTGCCTTCGCGCATCGGCCACTTGCTGGACATCAGCCTCCGTGAGCTCGAAGCAGTGCTGTACTTCGAGTCGTACGTAGTCGTCGATCCAGGCGACGCGCCCGTCAAGGAGCGCGAGGTCATCAAGGACGAGAATCGTTTCCGCGAGCTCGACCAGCAGTACCGCCCCTCCGGCTTCAAGGCCATGATGGGCGCCGAGGCCATCAAGGAACTGCTCAAGCGCGTCGAGATCACCGAACTCGCGATCGAACTGCGCGAGCGCATGAAGACCGAGACCTCGCTGCAGAAGAAGCTCAAGTACGCCAAGCGTCTCAAGGTCGTTGAGGCCTTCCGCCGCTCGGACAACAAGCCCCAGTGGATGATCCTCGACGTGATCCCCGTGATCCCGCCAGAGCTGCGCCCCCTGGTGCCGCTGGACGGTGGCCGTTTCGCGACCTCGGATCTCAACGATCTGTATCGCCGCGTAATCAACCGTAACAACCGCCTCAAGAAGCTCATGGACCTCCATGCGCCTGAGGTTATCGTGCGCAACGAAAAGCGCATGCTGCAGGAGGCCGTCGACGCTCTGTTCGATAACGGCCGCCGTGGCCGCGTGCTGCGCGGTGCGAACAACCGTCCTCTCAAGTCGCTCTCCGATACCCTCAAGGGCAAGCAGGGCCGCTTCCGTCAGAACCTGCTCGGCAAGCGCGTCGACTACTCGGGACGTTCGGTCATTGTTGTTGGTCCCGAACTCAAGCTGCACCAGTGCGGCCTGCCCAAGAAGATGGCGCTCGAGCTCTTCAAGCCGTTCATCTATCACCGTCTCGAGCAGACCGGCCACTGCACCACCATCAAGCAGGCCAAGGAGATGGTCGAGCAGCAGGATCCGATCGTCTGGGACATCCTCGAAGAGGTCATCAAGGACCACCCGGTCCTTCTGAACCGCGCGCCGACGCTCCATCGTCTGGGTATCCAGGCGTTTGAGCCCGTGCTCGTCGAAGGCAAGGCGATCAAGATCCATCCGCTCGTCTGCACCGCCTTCAACGCCGACTTCGACGGCGATCAGATGGCTGTTCACATCCCGCTCTCGCCCGAAGCTCAGATTGAAGCCTCTGTCCTGATGCTGGCGTCGCACAACATCCTCTCGCCCGCCAGTGGTCAGCCGATCACCGTTCCGACGCAGGATCTCGTCCTCGGTCTGTACTACCTGACCAAGGCCAAGGTCGGCGCCAAGGGTGAAGGCCGCGTGTTCGCCAACATTGAAGAAGTGCTGATGGCCCTCGAAGCCAAGCAGGTGGAGACGCTGACGCCCATTCGTCTGCGCTACACCGGCGCTGTGCTCGATATGACCACCGCCTACGACGATCAGGACCTCACGCACACCGAGCCGGTGGAGTTCACCAAGCAGTTCATCAACACCACTGTCGGCCGCGCCATCCTGAACGACCGTCTGCCGGAGGGCATGCCCTACGTCAACGGCCTGCTCAAGAAGAAGGGCATCGGCCAGCTCATCAACTACCTGTACCTGAACCTCGGTCTCGAGGTAACGGTGCATGCTCTGGATCGCATCAAGGAACTGGGCTTCCACTACGCGACCAAGTCCGGCCTCTCGGTCGGGTTGGACGACATGGTTATCCCGGACTCGAAGTACACCATCGTGCATGAGGCCGAAAGAACCGTCATCGCGATGCAGCAGCAGTACCTCGACGGCTCCATCACGAACCTGGAACGCTCGAACAAGGTCACGCAGATGTGGTCTGGCGTCACCGAGCGTGTTGCGGACGACATGTTCAACAACATGAAGCGTGCGGACAAGGAAGGAGCCATGAACCCGATCTACATCATGGCCGACTCCGGTGCTCGTGGTTCGAAGCAGCAGATCCGTCAGCTGTCTGGTATGCGTGGTTTGATGGCGAAACCAAGCGGCGAAATCATCGAGACCCCCATCACGGCGAACTTCCGTGAAGGCCTCACCGTGCTGCAGTACTTCATCTCGACGCACGGCGCTCGTAAGGGCCTCGCCGATACCGCGCTCAAGACGGCCGACTCTGGCTATCTGACCCGCCGTCTCGTCGACGTCGCGCAGGATGTCATCATCTCCGAGCTCGACTGCGGTACGGTCGAAGGCATCTACGTGATGCCGATCATCGAAGCCGGTGAGACCATCGAGCCATTGCGCGACCGTATCATCGGCCGCGTCTCGCTCGAGCGCCTCAAGGACTTCGAGGGCAAGACCATCGTTGAAATCAACGAGGAGATCGACGAAGACAAGGCCTCTGCGGTTCAGGCAGCGGGTATCGAGCGCGTCAAGATTCGCTCGGTTCTCACCTGCGAGTCCAAGCGCGGTTGCTGCATCCTGTGCTACGGCCGTAACCTCGGTTCGGGCAAGATGGTCGAGATGGGCGAAGCCGTCGGTGTCATCGCGGCGCAGTCCATCGGTGAGCCTGGAACTCAGCTCACCATGCGTACCTTCCACATCGGCGGAACAGCGTCGCGTGTGCAGGATGCTTCGCACCTCGAAGCCAAGAACGCCGGTAAGGTTCACTTCATCAACCTGGTCACCGTTCGTTCGAAGGAAGGCGGGCTGGTAGCGTTCAATCGTAACGGCGCCATCGCCATCATTGACGAGAAGGGCCGCGAGAAGGAGCGTTACGCGATCGTCTACGGCGCCAAGCTGAAGGTCGAAGACGGAACGCAGGTCAAGCTCGGCGATGTCATCGGCGAGTGGGACCCGTACACCTTCTCCATCCTCACGGAGATCGCCGGCACGGTCCAGTTCAAGGACCTGCAGGAAGGCGTCACGCTCAACGAAGAGATCGACGAAGTCACCGGCCTCTCGCGCCTGGTGGTCGCCGACTCCTCCGATGAGAAGCGCCAGCCGGCCATCATCATCAAGTCCGCGAAGGGCAACAAGCGTTACCTGATGCCCTCACGCGCTCACTTGATGCTGCAGGATGGCGACGAAGTCACCCCTGGTGACATCCTCGCGAAGATCCCGCGTGAAACGACTCGTACGAAGGACATCACGGGCGGTCTGCCGCGCGTGGTCGAACTCTTCGAGGCCCGCAAGCCCCGCGATCCGGCGATCATCTCCAAGATCGACGGCGTGGTTCGCTTCGGCGATGTCGCGAAGGGTCAGCGCAAGGTCTACGTCACAGCGGACAACGGCCAGGAAGAGGAGTACAGCGTTCCTCGCGGTGTCTATGTCAACGTGCAGGAAGGTGAACGCCTGCGCGCCGGCGACGCTCTGATCGACGGCCCCCGCAACCCGCACGACATCCTCGAGGTGTTGGGCGAGCGCGAGCTGCAGCAGTATCTCGTCAACGAGATTCAGGAAGTCTATCGTCTGCAGGGCGTGTCCATCTCGGACAAGCACATCGAGACGATCGTCCGCCAGATGCTGCGTTGGGTCAAGATCGAAGAGGTTGGCGACAGCAACTTCCTTCTCGAACAGCAGATCGACCGCTTCCGCTTCAACGCGGAGAACCAGCGCGTGCTCATGGAGGGTGGCCGTCCGGCCATCGGCCGTCCGCTGCTGCTGGGTATCACGAAGGCGTCGCTCTCGACCGATAGCTTCATCTCGGCGGCGAGCTTCCAGGAGACCACCCGCGTTCTCACCGAAGCCAGCATCAACGGCTCGGTAGACACGCTGCGCGGCCTCAAGGAGAACGTCATCGTCGGCCGCTTGATCCCCGCCGGTACGGGCATGGAGTACTACCGCAACGTTCAGCTCTCTCCAGAGCTGGAAGAAGCGGCAGCCCAGGTCCAGCAGGAAGTTACTGCGGCGATCGAAGCCGAAGAGCGCGAGCTCGAACAGATGCGCATGGAAGGCGAACAGGAAGAACTGGCCGCCGAATAGGACTACGCGTCCAGCGAGACGCGCTACGCGCAAAAGCAAGAACAAAGGGCGGACTCGAAAGAGTCCGCCCTTTTGTTTAAGGTTCTAGCGGTGGACAATCAATGGTTTGTTGCACCGTGTAGTAATACCAGACTTGGCCTATATCTATCTTGACCTTTTCTTGCACGATTTCATCGTCGGTATCTTTGATGTCACCTGGGAGGAATGGCTCCCCTGAATACACACCCAGAAACAGGAATTGCTTGCTGGAAGAAGTCATCAGGTGGTCATTCTGTAAAGCAATGTTGCTTGGCTTAGTGATAACGACGCTTCCAGAAGACCCATGAAAACCCTTGTAATCAATCAAAAAATCGTCCTGGCCACGATACTTCAGTCCCCAAGGAGTTATGAGTAACCCACGTTTCAATATTGGGAGTTTGTTGTATTCGTCAATAAATAATCTTGGGTAGCCAACAACGATGACGTCATCGCCTGATTCAACCGTGAGAGGGGAGGCCCCGGGGAAATTGTCTTTACTTACACCAAGACTTGGCTCAAGCGCTGGTTGGCCTGATTTGGCAATATCACCGTAAACTTTGTTCACGAGTTTCGTAACATCAATTGCTGCGACATCGACAGGTGAATCAGGGATAATGTGCAAAACCCGTTTTATGTCTTTCCCTTTAATTAGGATTGGCAACCACTCCATACCATTGGTTCCTTTTGTTCGCAGGGAAAAGGACAGCGTTTCAGCCTTCTCTAGCTTGTCCGGCTGAATTACATGGCGATTTGTTATGACAAAAGTTTTGTCTATAGAACGCCATTGCGGCCCAGTTATTTTCGGATCGGATGCCCCAAAGACAAAAAAGAAGAAGCCACTTCCACTAGATTTTGACCCATCTGTGTATGTAATCTCAATGGGCGTGGTCATGCGAGCTATTAACCCGGCATCGGTTTGTTGAGCTGGTGGACTTGATTGTTGGGCAAACGAAGTGCCAATAGCAGAGGTGCATAAAAAGCTAACGATGAAGAAGAATCTCATCTTGCCTCACTACTGGAATGAAAGTTTCTGATCTCTTCCAAAGATACTGAGCCAGGATTCAGCGTCTCTTGTGATTGAATCATCGCCTTCAATGAATCGAAGTCAGCTTGAGTGAAAGTGTTTTTGGGAGGAATAAATCGGACGGTAATGTCCTGTCTGGTATCTCCAGTTACATTGCCTTCATTTGTTGTTGAGTCTTTGTGCGTGACCTGAATATCGCTATTTGTTGAATGCAATGAATGCTGAATGCTGTTCACAATAGCGCTTGTCTCAGAGCGGGGGATACCCTTTGCGACACTTTCCAAGTCCCATCGTGGGCCAAAGTGATAGACGGCTGCATACATGATTTTCGCTTTGGTTTCGTCTACATGTGCAGTCAGCATCGCACGATAGAACATTTCGTGAACGGATTCCCACGATCTGTCTTTCCTATCACATGCGGCGTCATGCACTACTGCAGCAAGCCGGTATGGCCCCTCAAAAGGGCCTCCGATGATCGACCATGCAGCTTGTGGAATCGAAGCCCCGTCGGTAACCAATCCGTTGGGAGCTTTCCACTCGAGCCCATCCGGATCTACATAGGAGAAGTCTTCGAGGAGTGTCATATTTCGTCCATCGTCGTTCCATAAAGTCTTCACTACTCCGACGAAATGTCCGGATGATGGCGTGACAGTGAGCGTCGCCGCAGGAGAGATGCTAGATGGCGTCTGTTGCTGAGTCGGCGCTACCTGCGCATAAATGGAAGCCGAACTCGCAAAGAAGAGAGTTGAGATCAGCAGCCGGTGAACGTGACCGAGTATCACATCAGCCTCCGATTACGGGTGATTATGGATGATGCGAGTGTATTGCACAGGTGGCTTTGATTGTAATTTTTTTACGGGACGTCGATCCCCGCAGATTTTGTGATGAGTGGGGTATTGCGTCACCAAATTCTTATTTTTTGCATTAGCTATGCATATTAGCTAACCTATCTTTATGGAAGTCAACGTCCATCACGCAAAAACCCACCTCTCAAAACTTATCTCGGCAGCCGAGAGCGGGGAAGAGGTGATCATCGCGCGTAACGGTGCTCTCGCCGTCAAGTTGGTTCCCGTCCATGCGGCGACGAAGAGGTCGAGGAAGCAGATGTGGGGAGCCGGGATCGGCAAAATCTGGATTGCCACTGACTTCGACTCGAAGGAAACCAACGACGAGATTGCTGACCTCTTCGAGAACACGAAGGACTTCGAGTGAGAGTTCTGGTCGACGGCCACGCCTTCGTCTGGGCGCTCCTGCAAGACCCCAGAGTCTCGAAGAAAGCGCGCAGCATCCTGTTCTCAGAGGAGCATGAACTGTTCTTCTCCCTGGCGACCCTTTGGAAACTCAGCCTGAAGATCCGTCTGGGCAAACTCCGCAACCTCACCTCGTCCATCGCCTACCTGAATGACGAACTGGCAGAGTATCGGATTACCGTGCTTCCCATCACCTATCAGGACATCCTCGCGGTCGAGCACCTCGAATACCACCATAGGGATCCATTCGACCGCGTCCTCATCGCACAGGCCATTAATAACAACTTGGCGCTACTCACCAACGACGCCAATATCAAATTCTACCCAAACGTAACGACTCTCTGGTAAACCACGTTCCGTGTACCCAGCCTCGGATGTGATATTCGAGAAGGTGTAAGTTATGGCGCTACCAGAACCGGCAGCCTTGGGCGAACTTTGTACGGAAGCAATGCTCGGCACATAAAACGATTGGGTGGCTCAGGACCTCAAGACTGTCGCTGATTTTAGGATAGAGAAACCTGCCAAACTCGAACTCGATCCAAAATCGAGCACAACCGGCATCGGCAACTTCTATTACATCCCCAGTCCAAGGATTGGGGAAAATGCCGTTTCTGATTTCGTTTTTCCACACTGAACCGAAATTCGGAATGTCGTGCCTATTGGGGCCAGCCTCTACGTCCCACGCCGAAGTTGAGACCAATTCTGGTCGAAGCTCACAACGCACGGTGCAGACATAGTTCTCCTCATACGGAACACCGTCCGTCTTAAGAAGGAGCATAGGCCGGTCTTTCCCAATCCACTGACCGAACTGCATCACGGTGTGGTGGTTGGAACCCTCAATCAAGGCTGGGATGTCCTCGAAACGCTCGAGATTCAAACGGTCCCATTCAAGGACTGAAACTTTCTCGCCAGTCATTGAATTGGTCCCCCACCGCAATCTTCCCGAAGGCTTTGCAATAACGAGTTTCGGAAGAAAGGGCTGAGGATCGGAGATCGGACTGAACTTGAATTGAGATACAAGCTCGTCAAAGAAGCTTGCAACCTGAACCGGATCTGGGACAAATTGGGAATCAACTGAAATGAGGGTATGAATGTACTGTTCCATAGAGCTCGTGGATTTCGTTGTGATCACCATACATCATCGGAGATTTGCGGCAACTTCGAGCGTGGCTCGCCAGCATGAAGTCAGCCGCAGAGCTAGAGCAGTTTGCTCAGGTCGAGTGCTCGCGTGTACATGGTCAGATTGCCATCGGCATCCTTCGGCCACTTGTCGCGCGGACGGTCCCAGTAGAGCTCGACGCCGTTGCCATCTGGATCGTGCAGATACAGCGCCTCGCTGACGCCGTGATCGGAGGCGCCATCGAGGGGGATCTTGGCTGCGATCAGCCGCTTCAACGCATCGCCCAACTCGTGTTGTGTCGGATAGAGAATGGCGAGGTGGTACAGCCCGGTTGTTCCCGCAGGCGGAGGCGAGCCGCCGAGGCTCTCCCAGGTGTTCAGTCCGATGTGGTGGTGATACCCGCCCGCCGATAGAAACGCTGCCGAGGTGCCTATTCGTGCCGTCACCTCGAAGCCGAGCACGCCGTTGTAGAAGGCGATGGCGCGTTCAAGGTTGGCTACGCGCAGATGCACATGGCCGATGCGGGTTTCGGGGTGGATGGCTTCGCTCATAGAAGAGTGGATGCTTGGGAAGTAAAAATGAATCAGCGGTTATTCTTTGCTGGTTACGCGGGCTCGAATGCTGCCGTCCGCGAGTCGCGCAACGATGTTGTCATACGCCATCACATTCGCTGTCGAGCGCAGTAGCTTGCCATCAGGCCCGTACACCAGCGCGTAGCCGCGTTCGAGCACGCGCAGAGGGCTCAGAGACTCCAGCCGTGAGGCGTAGCGTTCTATCCGTTGGCCGCGTCTCATCGTCATGGCCGAGCCTATGCTCTCCAGTTGCGCGTGCAACCTCTCCAGGCGGCGCTTGTCCTCGGCGAGTCGAAGCGCGACATCCTGCCGTTGCAGCCGCACGCTCAGGCGTGACAACCGCTCGTTGCGCAACCGCAGGGTGCGTGTGATCGCAGATTCCGCGCGGAAGCCCAACTCATCGAGACGTTGTTCGCGACGGCCAAGAGCATCACGTAGTCTTCGCAGCGCGGCCTCCGCGCTCAGTCGCGACAGGCGCTGCCGCGCTCGCAATATCTCATAGCTGCCTGCGCGGAGGACGCGTGAACGCAGCCGTTCGACGCGTTCTTCAATGCGGTACTGGGCTGCAGTCACGAGCTCCGCTGCTGCTGAGGGTGTTGGAGCGCACACATCTGCTGCTGCATCCGCGATGGTAGTATCCGTCGCATGGCCGATGCCCGCGATCACTGGAATCGCGCAGGCCGCAATTGCGCGTGCCACGCCTTCATCGTCAAAGCCGTGCAGGTCCTCCCAGCTTCCGCCGCCACGAGCGACGATCAAAACATCGGCATGTTGCGGATGGGCGCTGAACCACTGCACGCCGGCAATAACTTCTTCAGCGCAGCGCGGCCCCTGGACTGCTGCTGGATAGATCAGCAGATTTACCGTGGCATGACGACGACGGCAGACCTTTACGATGTCGCGCAACGCCGCTCCCTGCAGGCTGGTCACCACGCCGATGCACTTGGGGAAGGCAGGCAGTGGGCGCTCGCGATCAAAGACGCCTTCGCGCCGCAGCCGCTCTTTGAGCCGTTGCACGGCGGCAAGCAGTGCGCCCTGGCCAACCTCTTCCATCGTCTCGGCGATGAGCTGCATCTGGCCACGGCTCTCGTATACGCTGACCTGTCCGTGCAGCCGCACGGCATCGCCATCCTTAGGCTTGAAGCGCAGCAGCGAGGCCTGGCGGCGAAACATCACGACGGAGAGCTGGGCATTGCCGTCCTTCAACGTGAAGTAGCAGTGCCCGCTGGCGGCAGGGCGCCAGTTGGAGATCTCGCCATCCACTGTGATCTGCCCATAGCTGCGTTCGACGAGGCCGCGCACCTCGCGTACCAGGTCGCCGACGGTCCAGACGCGGGCCTCGGTTTGGATAGCGATGACTTCTGGTTTTGCTGGCCGGGATACAGGCGGTGGGGTTCTTAGCGTAGCGTTCAGGCTGCGCGACTGCTCGGCGATCACGTCCGCTGCGGTGACAGCCTGATTGACTGGAGATTCGTCCACTTCTTCCGGGGTATCGAACCCGGGCAGCGTGTCGAACAGGGACGGTGCTTGTTCTGACTGCGTATTCTTCGCGCGGGGTACACGTCGGCCTGCACCGCGGCGTAGGCTGGCAAGGCTCGGCATGTCGTCGGAATCGGACATCGTGAAGACGAGTTTACTCTGCTTTACGCAATATTTTTTTTTGCTGTCACGAGCAGAGAGCCGTTAGAGTCAAACCGTATGCACATTGCTGCAATTCTCTTCGGCTGCGTGTTTCTGGTCGGTGTCCTGCTGGACGCCTTTCAGACCATTATCCTGCCGCGCCGTCCGGTGGGCCGCTTTCGCATCACGCGGTTCTTCATCCTTGTCACCTGGTCTCCGTGGGGATATCTGATCGATCACTGGGCGTCGCGCCGGAGCCGCGAGCAGCTTTACAGCTTCTACGGCCCGCTCTCGCTGTTGGTGCTGTTCGTTGTCTGGGCACTGCTGCTGGTGGCTGCCTATGCGCTCATCTACTTAGGGCTGCATGTGCCGTTTGCCGACCCTACCCATCCGATAACGCATTTCGAACGCCTGCGCAGTTGTGTGTATGTCAGCGGAACGACCCTCTTCACGCTCGGTCTGGGCGACGTCCAACCCGCCTCGCATGTTGCGCGTATGTTGCTCGTGCTCGAATCCGGGACCGGTCTCGGATTTGTCGCGCTGGTCATCGGTTACGTGCCGGTACTGTACACGGCTTTCTCGCACCGTGAGGTCTCTGTCGCCCTGCTGGACGCACGGGCCGGTTCGCCTCCTGCTGCAGGAGAACTGCTGCTGCGGCATAACTTCAGCGGTGGCCATGATGCTCTTACGTTCCTGCTTGCCGATTGGGAACGATGGTGTGCCGAGATGCTCGAGACGCACATCTCCTATCCGCTGCTTTGCTACTACCGCTCGCAGCACGACAACCAAAGTTGGCTCGCCGCGCTTACGGCCATTCTGGACACCTGCGCTCTGCTGATTACTACGATCGAAGGTCCCAGCACGCGCCAGGCGCAGCTTACGTTCGCCATAGGACGCCACACACTGGTCGATCTTGGCCACGTCTTTCAGCAGGAGAAGGAAGAGCAGCGCTATCGGGATTCGCCTCCCGTGCGGCTGCACGATGACGAGTTTGCACGGCTCTGCGAGATGCTCTCCACGGCAGGTTTTTCGCTCTGCGGCAATGTCGAATCTCACGAACGGCTCAGTGCGATTCGCAAGCTCTACGAGCCGCATGCCTGCGCTATGGCAGACTATCTTCGCCTGGAACTTCCGCTCTGGGCTCCGATACCGCCCGACCCCCTCCGCAAGCGCGACGGCTGGACAACGGTCGCCAACCTCCGCACTCCCGCGGCCATCGCCGATCGCCTGACGAGGCACATCAGCTCGCAGTCGACGTCTTCTTCCCATCTGCACGACAACGAATCGCATCCGTTTTAAGAGCAGGAAACAGGGGATAGAGAACAGAGAACAGGGGATATGGGCGATGCAAATGCATCGATTGACTCTTACCCTGCAGTGAAAGAGACCGCCCGAAGGCGGCCTCTGCTTTTAACTGTTTGCTGATTCCTGTTTCCTGCTCTTACTGCTGTCCCGCTGGTTGCGGATTCAGCTTCTCTGCGGCGATCGAGCCGGCTACGCCAGGATTGCCCTTGGCGTCCTTGTCTTTGTCTTTCAGCTTGGCGTAGACCTCTTTCGCCTTGTCGGCCTTGCCTTCGGCGCTGTACAGCTCGGCGAGCTGGATCTGTGCGAGGCCGGGAGGAACGGTTGAAGCCTTGCCATTAGACAGCTCATTGAAGAGATCAACGGCCTGGGGATCGCGGCCGGTCTGCTCATAGAGCTGTGCGAGTGAGAACTTGCCGAGAGCGGCGAGATCAGGGCTCCAGCTTCCGGCAGTCTTCTTGAAGGCGTCTTCCGCAGGGCCATTCTGGCCCTCTTCCATATAGGTCAGGCCGGTGAAATAGCGCGCGAGCTTGCCCGACTGTGTCATCCCATATTGCTGGGCGACGCTCTGAAACTGGGCATTGGCCGCTGCGGCGCGTTCACTGACGGTGGCGTAGCTCTTTGTGCCGGGAGGCAGGGGCTGGCCGGGCATGGCGACGGGGGTCTGGTAGGTCTGCATCGCTGCGCCAAAGGCCGTCGAGGCTGCGGTGGAGCGGTGCTGGAACAGCACGTAGCCGCCAACGATGGCGAGGATCAGTATGACAACGGCAGTGCCCGAAACGATGGCTGTCTGGCGATTGCGGTTGGCCCACTCCACACCGTGTTCGGTAATGGCGTGGAACTGGTCTTGCTTCTTCAATTCACGCTTGGTCGCGTTATCCACTCGAATTCCATCCTTCAAAACATTCTGCAAGAGATCGCCGGGCCCACCGCCCACGCATCCTTCCAGTCTAGCAGTTCGAAGACGGGAAACAGGGGACCGGTGACAGCAAACTGGCAGTCTTCTGGATGGGGTGCGTTCGACATAAAAGCGCAGAAGGCTGTCGAAAGCCACGCTGCGCGATAATCGACCAATTGGGCGATGGGCGGCAATTTGTTTGAGGCGTGGACAAAAGGGAGGGCAGTCGACGGGCGGAAGAAAAGCAACACCTGACGCTAAGGAAGTGCCGCGAGAGTTTTACCTGTCGTGACGTTTTAGCCACGATCCCCAGTACGGTCTTGTTTCAATGATAGGGAGAAGACAAACGTTTTTCTTATGGGGTTTTCTGTTGACTCTTTAGTTAACCTTTTCCATTTGCCATATGGGTATTTCTACCCTCTTGCCAATCGTATGAAATTGGGCATAGTATCTGGCTCGCAATCGATACAGTGCATAATTCTTAGGGCACGCGTCAGGTTGCGCATGTTTGATCGTTCTTGCTGTTTGACGTTTGAAAACAACAAATCACCTGACTGGGCCAAAGAACCCCTCAGCGTTCCAGGAGCGACATAAATTTTATGGCATGGTATGCCTACTGCATCGCCGAACGTAATGCGTTTCCCGAATTGGCTCGTCACCGTCGTCCGACGCCGTTGACCGGCGCCACCGGACTTTTCGGAAACCAAACCTTCCTCTTCCCCGCAGCCGACCTAGCCGTTGTTGTCTCCGAGCATCTTCCCGAGGACGCCGCCCGCATGGCCGGCGCTGACGCGCAACTGGCGGCCCGCGACCATTGTCGAGTGATCTCCAATTGTTTTGCCAAATCTACCGTTCTGCCGTTTCGTTTCGGCACGACGTTTGAGGACGACGACGCGCTGCGCCGCTCTGTCCGGTCGAACCAACGGCATTTCCTGGCCAACGTCGAGCGTCTGCGCGGCAAGGCCGAGATGCACATCAAGCTTCTGGTGGACGATATCTGTCCGGAGACCAAGGGGATGGGGCACCAGCCCGCGACTGTCGGGCAGGAATATCTGTCGCATCTGCGCGAGTCGGCCAGCCGGCAGCGCGAGCGCCAGTCGCGCGCCAGGGCGCTTTCGGTGCAGATGCACCGCATGTTCCTCCCGCTCGCCGAAGAGATCACCTGCAAGCGCATGGACTCCGGCAAGATGCTGCTGGACATCGCGCATCTGGTGGACAAGAAGACCGTGGAGCGCTACCAGAACAAGTACAGCACTGCCACGCTGCAGATGAAGGACTGCAATATGCAGCTCTCCGGCCCGTGGCCGCCGTATCACTTTGTGCATCGCGATCAGCGTACGCACGCGTAGGCTATACCTCTACACAGAACAATGCCCTGGCGATCGCCAGGGCATTGTTGCGTTAGCGCACCAGGCACTTGCGTTACGGCGCAGCCAGCAGACTGCATCGGACATTCCTCTGATGCCGCTGCGGCCTGGGTTCTTCTATGGATGTGTTTGCGGACAGTTCAGCTGAAAGCTATCGTTAGTTGTTCATGCTGTGCCCCACTATGGGATCGATTTCTTCCGGGGTGAGTCCGTATTTCGCCATTCGTTGCCGGTGGTCGGCCGATCCGAGATAGCGCTTTAGTTGTTCGTCGACCGCCTCGCGCAATCTGTTGTCATGCTTGCCGAACGAAAACGCCCCGACCGGCGGGCAATCTTGTCCGGTATGCGCGACAGCGGCAACCAGGGCAGAGCCGACCCGCTCCGCCACTACCCGATTGCCGAGTGCGGTTGCTGCATACGCGTCGATTTGTCCAGCGAGCAGTGCGTCGATAGCTTCTTCCTGGCGGGCAAACTGCAGGATCTGCGTATCACGCACGCCGTGCGACTGGGCCGAGCGTTGCTGGATTGTGCCGGAGATCACGGCCAGTCTGGCGTCGTTGCGGTGAGCGATCGCGGCATAGCTGTCCAAACCCTTTGGGTTGCCAGCGGCAACAAGGAAGCCGTCGCCCAGCGCCCATACGGGCGTGCTGAAGTCTACCAACAGGCTGCGTTCCGGCGTTATGAAGAGCGGCACGTTCATATTCCAGCGTCCACGGCTCACACCAGGGAGCAGCTCCTCGAACGTTGTTGGTTGATGCTCGATGTGCGTATAGCCGATGGCGCGTAAGACCACGTCGGCCAGCTCAATATCTGCGCCGACTACCGAGCCGTCCGGTTCTGTCCAGTAGAACGGCGGTTCCTCGATGTATCCGATGGTGATCTTCATTTATTTCTATCTCCTACTACTACGGGTAAATGCGACTTGAGCATCACGCAGATGTGAAGCCACGCTTGCGCGCGAAGGCTATAAGCCACCTTGATGCCTCTTTGTTACGACTTCATCGAGGTGGGATGACACCGCTCGAAGGGCGGGAATCAAGCAGTCATGCGGCATATATCCAAAACCAAGCCGGAAGATGCGCAAAGACTCACCAAACCAATTGCCGGGTGCTATCTGCAAGTCTTGTTCCTCAAGGCCCGCCCAGAATCGGGATACGGCTTCTTCCTCAAAGGCGTCTTCGCGAAGCCGCACGCAGCACAGGGCTCCACCATCAGGCTGAACCCATTGAAGGCGTCCTCGCTCGGCGGCCAGCCACTGCCGCACTTCGTCAAGGGCCGTAGCGAGCATGCGCCGGCGAGGAGCCAGGAAGACTTCGCGATTTGTGAGCAAGGATGCGGCCAGGGCCTCGTCCAGCGGAGATCCCGAGAGGGTCACATTCATCTTTGCCACCATAAGCCGCTGGCGGAGGGCGTCATCCGGTACCGTCATCCAGCCGACACGCAAGCCAGGCGCACCGTGAGCTTTAGACACAGAGCTTCCTGTCACCACGCGTGGATCGAGGGCCGCAGCGCTTGCCGGAGGCGCGCTGTCTCCGTACACCGCCTCGCGGTAGGTTTCGTCGACAAACAGAAGCGCTTCGGGCGCCCGTTCCGCCATTACGTCAAGCAGGCTGCGAATCGTCTGCAGCGATGTGCAGACACCACTGGGGTTTTGCGGCGAGGCAATGCTGACAAGCCGCGTTGCAGGAGAAAGAGCCCCTGCGATGCGCGCAACATCGATGCGATATCCCTCGTCGAAACGGAGATTGACCTCCCTGATGCGGACACCGCATGCCGCAAGAGTGTCTCGTGCTGGAGGAAAACATGGCGTCGTCAGAACCGCCTCACTCCCGGGCCCACAAACTTCAAAGGCCAGCAGGAACAGGGCCAGGGCAGTCCCCTGGGTGGTAAGCACCCTATGGGGTGGGACCCCTGTGAGCGCACTCACGGCTTCTCGCAAGGGCATGGATCCTTGCGCGGAGCCATAGCCCAACGGAAGAGCGCGCAAGCTCTCAATGTCAATAAGATCGAGTAGTTCCCCGAGTTGAAGGTTTGACGAGGTGCTTTCAGCGAGGTTGTGCCGCCTGTTGACGTCGAGCAAAGTGATGATGTCGTTGAAGGCAAAACGCCCGCTCCAATCGGATGCTGTTATAGCGGGCGCGGTGCTCTTGGCCGAGAACTCCATGAATAGCTCGATTCTCCGGTATGAGACCTCCATTTTGCAATATGTTTGATGGTATGAAGTAGATAAAGCAAATATTTAGCAATATACTATGGTTAGTAGAAATAGTTTGCGATTCGGCTATGAATTCAACCGGTCGCAATGCAAAGTGTTTGCATGCCTGACTATCGCCTCGATGACCTTGACCGCCGCATCCTGACCGAACTAGCGAGGAATGGGCGTCTTTCAAATATTGAATTGGCCGAGCGTATACCCCTGTCCCATTCGGCGATCTCTCGCAGGATTGCGAGACTGGAGCGTGATGGAGCCATCAAAGGCTACGGAGCGCAAGTCGACCCAGCCGCTCTAGGTTTGACGATTCGCGCGTTCGTCGGCGTGCGTCGTGATCCGACTGCCGCTGTCGAAACGCTGAGCCGCGGTCTCAAGTCAATTCCAGAGGTCGCCGGCTGTTGGATCGTCACTGGAGAACATGACTTCTTTATCGATGTACGCGCCCGCGACATGGACGCGTTCTCCAATGTTCTGCTTCATCATGTACAGAAGGTGCCAGGCGTCGTAGCGACGGTCAGCATTTTTGTGCTCGCCGACGTTCAGGCGATGCCAAGCGTCCCGTGAAGGAGGCAACCTCCTCTAGCTCAAAGGGCAAAACGAATGTAGCCCAACACAGAACCGTAGCTACGATTGACCATGCAGACATTTAGCTCAGGCCGAGAAGCGAAGGAGTACCTCATTGCCCAGATTGTCGTTGAGTCAGAGCGTGAAGGGACTCCATTAGAGCAGTTCTCGTAATACTGTGAAGCGGGAGAACGCTGCGAGTGTTGTTTTTCTTGGGGAAAAACGACTTAAATACCCTTGACTCGCTCTACACCATTACGAGAACTGCTCTATCGGAGATAGAGCGAAAGATGATGTACTTCACGGAGACTGCGTGGGCGCTCCCTGATATGTGCGAGGTCAACGAGGTTTTCGAGCAAGATTTAGGTTGGCCTCAGAAGATTGCGGCGCAAGCGCGTTCTGCGCCGAGGTACCCTGGCCGAACGCCCTCGGCAAAGCAAAGGTGACTATCGCAAGAAGAAGGGAGAGGTATTGCTTCAAACGAAGCCTCCAGAAGTAAAGCTATACTCTATGTAGTAAACTACTGTATAGCTGTCAAGTAGAAACCACTATCCTTTTCCTCGGAGCTCCCTTCCATGCGCCGAACCCTCGCCATCGTCTGCCTCCTCGTCTCCTCCTCCGCTTTCGCCCAGAGCGCACCCAGCCCCGCGCCACTCGTCTTCGACGTCGCTTCGGTCCGTCCTAGTAAGCCCGGGTCTCCGCAGCACAACAACGTTCCCCTCGATGCCGGCAACGTTTACGCTTCTATCAACCCCGACGACGCCCGCAGCGCCTCCGGCGGCTTGTTCATCGCCACCCACCAGGCTCTCTGGCGTTACATCTCGTTCGCCTACAAGCTTTCCGGCACGCAGGAGATCGCTCTTCGCTTCAACTTCTTCTCCGGCACCCCCAAATCCGGCGCGCCCTTTTGGGTCACCGGCTCCTTCGATGCCGCGCCTGAGTTCTTCGACATTTCAGCGCGCGCTCCGACCGATACTTCCATCGACCAGATGCGTCTCATGATGCAGGCCCTGCTCGCCGATCGCTTCCATCTGGTTATCCATTACGTCTCCGCTGACGCTCCAGTCTTTGCCCTGGTCCTCGCCAAACCCGGCGTCACCGGCCCCAATCTCAAGCCCCACCCGCGATCCGACGCCTGCGCTGTTTCCATGCCCGACCAGTCTTCCGCCCCCGTGCCGCGTCCCGCAGCCACACCCTCTTCCGTGGGCGATCTTCCGCCAGTGTGCGGCGTCATCGCGCACGTTCCGTCTTCCGCTCCCGGCCAGCACTATGGTGGCCGCGCTTTTCCGCTTTCCCTCTTGGCCACCTCTGTCCCGACCATGACCGGACTCGCCGTGATGCCTCGCCCCGTCGTCGATGAGACCGGCCTTTCGGGACTCTACGACTTCACCCTGACCTGGAGGCATGACCCCACCGGGGAAGACGCCGCCGTCGCTGACAACACGGCCAACTTTCGCGACGCCCTCAAGATCCAGCTGGGCCTGGAACTCAAGCCCTCCCACGCTCCCATCAGCTTCCTCATCGTCGACCACGTCGAACGGCCTTCGGAGAATTAGTGGCCGTCGCAGCTCCCGCAAAACGGCGTTTGCGGCAAACCCTGAAAGGAACCTGCCGGAAAGAGGGTTTCTCTGTTTATTGTTCCGGGTGGGTACACGTTATACAGAGATGAAGGATGATGAATTGGATGCCTGCTGGTAGTAACTGCCCGCAAGACGGCGTTTTGGGCGATTTAGCCCTACTCCGGGCAGTCGGGAACTTCGAACATGCGCATGGATGTGAACTGGAGGTTCGATGCGAAGGCAAACGAATGAGGTTCTAGCAAGTGTCTGTGTGCTGGTTGCACTGGCATGGCGGGGTGAGTGCCGGGCGCAGAGTACGGTTGCCTCTCCGACGACGGCTTGCACTGCTGATCCACACTTGCCCTCATTTGAGGTGGCCGCCATCACTCCTGTGGCGGAGAAGAACCGCGGCGCGACCAGCATTGGGCAGTATGGGTTGCCGCACTTCACCATGCGCGGCGTGTCGTTGAGCTTGCTGCTGAGCTTCAGCTTCGACATCCAGCCGGTAAACTTTATCAACGCTCCTCGTGGGTTGGACGATGCGGTATTCGATGTGCAGGTGGAGTCGACGGGCGGAGTACCTCTGACCTACGAGGCGCTAAAGCCAAGAATGCAGCAGCTGCTAGAGCAGCGGTTCTGTTTGAAGACGCATACAGGTACCAAGGAGGTCTCAGGGTATGCGCTGGTGAGTGCGAAAGGTGGGGTCAAGATGACGCCGGAGAGTACACCGGGCGAGCGTGGTTCAGCGTATATCACGCAGCATGAGGTAAGCGGGACGAACATAGACATGGTTGCATTGGCGGGTATGCTGGCTTCGCCGGCCGGGCGGCCGGTGCAGGATCAAACAGGATTACAAGGCAAGTACACCATAAAAGTCCAGTTCGCATCGGCTGGCGATGCTGAGTCCACGCTGCCTTCGATCTTTACGGCGGTGAAAGAGCAGGTAGGCCTGGAGCTTAAGCCTGCTCAGGTCCCTGTCCAGACCCTCACAATCGAGCACCTGAACCTGACCCCGACGGAAAACTAGCGTTTAGAGCAGTTCTCGTAATACTGTGAAGCGGAAGAACCCTGCGAGTGTCGTTTTTCTTGGGGAAAAACGACGTAGATACCCTTGACTCGCTCTACACCATTACCAGAACTGCTCTAGCCGAACACCAACCCGCCCAGTGTAGGCAAAACGGGTTAGTCCCGATAGGTGTTCTTCTCATCCGCCCGAGGCACCGTGCTGCGTCGCAAGGTACGCATCATATTTTGTTTTTTGTTCGTCAGTAAGCAGGTCTCGAATGTTTGCCCGTTGCGTTCTCTGAACTATTTTTATTTTGGATGCGGTGGTTGCCGGGTCGTCCCCAGAGTTGCGAATGTCCAATGTCTGGCTCATCGCGTGGGCGTTGATCGCCTGTACCTGTGTCACTTGGCCAGGCGTCAGACCGACCGCATTCGTCAGGGCGTTCAATTGCGTCTGCTGCTGTTCCGGAGACATGAAGTTCGCGCGACGACTGCCCTGTGCCAGCATTGGCACCGTCGCCAGGGCTGCGCTACACAGGGCCACAGCGCATACACGTGTGACATATTTGCTAAACATCGTCATCAGCATTGGCTACTTTTCCTGTGTCGGCGTAAGTGGCTTCTGGCAACTAGCTAGATCTTTTATCTGCCAGAACGGTCGGTGTAACCTCGCGTTTTTTGCGGCTCAGAATGGAGCTGCGTCTGCGCCGTTTGCCGGTGGAGACCTTGTCGATCTTCTTCCAGAAACCTACGAAGTAGTCCACTGCCGAGATGATCGAGACGATCGTCATCCAGTAGATCGCGGTTACGGCGATCAGATGTACCCCAACGGGAAAGCCCCAGAAGTCCCAGTAATCCCAGCGATGATTGAGGATCGCCGCCACGACCGAGACGATCTGGATGACGGTCTTCAGCTTGCCCAGTTCGCTGGCCTCGATGGTGAAGCCCTCAGAAGACGCGATGGACCGCAGCCCGCTCACCAGGAACTCGCGGCCGATGACCAGCACGGCGATCCAGGGGGGAACAATCCGCGGGTTGTAGGCCACCAGCACGATATAGGCGGCGGAGACCATCAATTTGTCAGCCAGCGGGTCGAGCAGTATGCCCAGGGTGGTGATCTGGCCCCGCTTGCGCGCCAGGTAGCCGTCGAGGCCATCTGTGATCGCGGCCAGGATGAACAGTACCGAGGCGAAGATCTCCTGCTCGCCATGAGGTCCATGCACGGGGAACGACGGCGACAATGCCCAGATCAGCAGCGGAACGCTCGCGATGCGGGTCAGCGTGATGGAGTTGGGCAGGTTCATTAAACGCAAGACAATAGAGGGATAGAGTGTAGAAAATAGAGAAAGGGTGCTTCGTCCCCTATTCTCTACACTCTATACTCTACCCTCTTGCCTTTACGCGTAGATGCCGCGCTGCTTGGTGGTGTAGGCTACGCGGTCGATCGCCAGCATATAGGCCGCAATGCGGTTGTTGACGCCGTGGGCTATGGAGTAGTGCAGCACGTCGTCGAAGCTGTCAATCATGATGCGCTCGAGCCGCTGGTTGACCTCATCTTCGGTCCAGAAGTAGCCCATGCGGTCCTGTACCCACTCGAAGTAGCTGGTGGTTACCCCACCGGCGTTGGCGAGGATGTCGGGGATGACGAAGACGCCTTTGCTGGCGAGGATCTCGTCGGCGACGGTCGTCGTCGGCCCGTTTGCGCCCTCGCACAGGATGCGGGCCTTGATGCGGTCGGCATTCTTGCTGGTGATGACGTTTTCGGTGGCGGCGGGAATCAGCACATCGCATTTGCGGGTGAGCAGGTCGTCCTTGTCGGCGGGGTCGGCACCGGGGAAGCCGTGGATGACGCCGTTCTTGGCGCGGTACTCCAGCAGCTCGCTGATGTCGATGCCGTTGGGGTTGAAGAGGGCGCCGTCGTACTCGCCGATGCCGATGACCTTGTAGCCCTTCTCCCAAAGCAGCTTGGCGGAGTTCGAACCGACGTTGCCGAAGCCCTGCACGATGACGGTGGTGCTCTCGGGGGTCATGTTCAGGTGCTTCAATGCCTGGTCGCAGACGATACTGACGCCGCGACCCGTAGCCTCACGACGACCGCGTGAGCCGCCGATGTTCACCGGCTTGCCCGTCACCACGCTGGTTACTGTCTGGCCCATGTGCATGGAGTAGGTATCCATGATCCAGGCCATCGTCTGCTCGTTGGTATTCATGTCGGGCGCTGGAACATCCTTCTCCGGCCCGATGAACTCGATCAGCGAGGCGGTATAGCGGCGGGTCATGCGCTCTAGCTCTCCCTGGCTCATGTTCTTGGGGTCGCAGATCACGCCGCCCTTGGCGCCGCCGAAGGGAATGTTCACCACGGCGCACTTCCAGGTCATCCAGCTGGCGAGCGCGCGAACCTCGTCCAGGGATACATCCGGTGCGTAGCGGATGCCGCCCTTGGCGGGCCCGCGGGCTACGGAGTGCTGCACGCGATAGCCCGTAAAGACTTCTATGCTGCCGTCGTCCATGTTCACCGGGATATGCACGATGATCTCGCGCGACGGATAGCGCAGTACCTTCCAGATTCCTTCGTCGAGCTTGAGTCGTTTGGCGGCCTCATCGAAGCGCGCGGCCTGCGCCTCCCATGGATTTGTTTCCTGCGCCAGCGTGAGCGTTTGCATGGTGTTTCTCTTCCTCTCTGTTACCGGTACTAGTGATTCCTCGGCCATCGCGCTCGCTCCTTGAATCCGTCTTGTACGCTTCAAGGACAGCATAGACCTAACTGGTCGTTTGGCCAGGCCGATCCGTGGCCAAACACTGGATCATAGGCCTCTATTTACCTCTCTAGCAAGGGGTGGGAGTGTTTCTTTAGTTCCCTGAGATCAATGATTTAGGGCTTGCGCAACTGGCTTTAGATGTGCACAAGATTTGGTCGCTAAATCGGCGGCTGAATGATGATGTTGCTGGCGGGAGCGACCGGCGGGACATCGAAACACGGCTGAAAAATCAGCGCTAAACGAGCTCGATGCGAAGGACTCGTCCGATAGCATTGGCTGCGCGCGCGAGTGTCTGCAGCGTGACGGCGGTGTTGCCGGGATCAAGCAGGCGGTCCAGCGCCGCGCGGCTCGTGTGCATCCGCCGCGCCATCTCTACCTTCGTGATGTTGTCCTTCTCCATGGCCTGCTGCACCTGCCATGCGACCGCTTCCTTGATGGCGATGGCACGGGTCTCCTCAAGAATGCCTTCCTCTTTCAGGAAGTCGTCAAGCGATGAACCCACATGCTTATTCTGTCTCTTCATCTCGTCACCTCTATCATCCTTCGTCTCGCTAGCGCTAGATCGTCAGCTGGGGTCTTCTGCGTCTTCTTGATGAATCCGTGCAGGACAACCAATGTGTTGTCGTGAAAGCACAGCACCAGCCTTGCGATCCGCTGGCTGGGCAGAGAAGAACGCACCTCCCACAGTCCGTCCTTCAGACTTCGCGCCAGCGGCATACCGATAGGCCAACCGAACTGCACCCGCATAAGATCGAGTCCAATGGCCCTGCGGTCGCCGTCATCAAGGCCACGCAACCAATCTCGCACGGGCTCCTTGCCTGTTTCAGAGCGGTAAAATCGCACCGGCACTTCTGGGGGTGATCCTTTGCTCATTGCATCTCTGCATGAGTATGTATCAAAAATGGTACATGGGTCAAATGACTTTGTCGTGCTCCCAAATTCTAGTCATGGGTAACACTCAACAGAGCTGGTATCAGCAAGAGGCCCAGGGCTAACGCCCTTTCTGGCTGGATCTTGGTTCTGCGGCCTAAAGGCCGTCACTACTCCGAAAAGCAACAACAACGTTTCATGTGCCCGCCTGCGGACATCCTCTCGGTATCATGAGGAGATGCCCACGCGCACTCTCACAACCCCGACTCTCCGCGAGTTTCAACGGCTCGCCCGTGCGCACTCGCTTGTGCCTGTTACCCGCACTGTCGCTGCTGATCTCGAGACACCTGTTTCGGCCTTTCTGCGCGTTGCCGCGAAAGAGCCTGAGGCCTTTCTGCTGGAGTCTGTCGAAGGCGGCGAGCATGTGGGGCGCTATACCTTCATCGGCATTCGGCCGTACAAGAAGATGACGGCATGCGATGGCCAGATCACTGTGATCGAAGGCCGCAAACGCCGCACCTATGATGCCGATATCTTCAGCGAACTGAAGACTGCGCTTGAAGGCGAGACGCCCGCGAAGCTGCCCGGGCTGCCTCCGTTTACGGCGGGCGCTGTCGGTTTCTTCGCCTACGATGTGGTGCGCCGTATCGAGCAGCTCCCTGAGCTTGCGGCGGATGAACTCCATGTTCCCGATGCGTACCTGATGTTCTTCGACGAGGTGCTCGCCTTCGACCATGTGAAGAAGGCGATTCATCTCATCGTGACGGCAGGGGCTCGCTCCAAGCTCAACACCGCAGCCTATGCCGATGCGAACAAGCGGCTCGACCGGCTGGAACGCATGTTGAACGCTGCGATTGTGAAGCCGCAGGCCGCTCATGTGAAAGGCCCGCTCAAACTGAAGCCGCGAACGAAGGTTGCCGACTTCCTGCGCGCTGTCGAGGCGACGAAGGAGTACATCACGGCGGGCGACATCTTCCAGTGCGTGCTCTCGCAGCGCTTCGATTGCGTGCCTGGCGTCGACGCCTTCGAGATCTATCGCTCGCTGCGCATCGTCAACCCGTCGCCCTATATGTACTTCCTGCGCTTTGGTCTGGATGGGGAAGGGAAGAAGAGCAAGACGCGTGAGGCTCATATCGTCGGCTCGTCTCCAGAGCTTCTGGTGCGTGTTCACGATGGCAACGTGGAGTACCGTCCTATTGCTGGTTCGCGCCCACGCGGTGCTGACGAGATCCAGGATCGCGCACTCGAAGCCGACCTTCGCGCCGATGCGAAGGAGGTCTCCGAGCACATCATGCTCGTCGATCTTGGCCGCAACGATGTGGGCCGCGTCTCCGAGTTCGGTTCCGTCAAGGTCAAAGACCTGATGTTCGTCGAGCGCTACTCGCACATCATGCATCTGGTGAGTTCGCTGGAAGGCAAGCTTCGCACAGGTCTCGCTCCTATCGACGCCTTCCGCGCCTGCTTCCCCGCAGGCACGCTGAGTGGAGCGCCGAAGATTCGTGCGATGGAGATCATCGAAGAGCTGGAACCGGCACGCCGCGGCGTCTATGGAGGGGCCATCTTTTACGCCGACTTCAGCGGCAACCTCGACTCCTGCATCGCGATCCGCACGCTCTTTATGGACGGCGAAAAAGGCTACATTCAGGCGGGTGCCGGCATTGTCGCCGATTCCGTTCCGCAGAAAGAGCACGAGGAGTGCGGGAATAAAGCCAAGGCTGTCGTCCGGGCCATCGAACGAGCGAGAGGCGCATAAACCTTAGGGTGTGTAACGGTAGCTGTACTCAGTGGGTTTTGTATTTGAATTACCGAAAATTCGTCATCCTGAGCGGAGCGTCCCGGCCTTTGGGGACGCGGAGTCGAAGGACCCCGAAGAGTTTGATTGGCCGACACTGTTGGGACCGTTTCAACCACGAGATTCTTGCCACTCCTGCACCACGGAAGCATCGGTTGAAAAGGTGCAATCCGCTGAGGTGACTTGAAGATCCTCGGGGTCCTTCGACTGCGTAGCTCGCAAAGTGCGCGAGCTACTTCGCTCAGGATGACGCTTCGATGGTGCTACGAAAATAGAACACGTTACGTGCGGCCTCCCTGATATTGCTCTAAGGCATTTCATCCAATGGCTATGCGAGAAAAAGATTGAGCCGTGCCGGTGAAAGAACCGGCACGGCCTGGATGGAGGCAATTATTTGTGGTGGTTCGGGAAGATTCCCATTTTGAAGCTGACCACAAAACTCCGCCCCGCTGTCAGGTTGATCTGGTCCAGCGGTGACGGGGCAGTCGTCGCGTAGTATGCCGACGTGCCCACAGGCGTTGGACTGTTGGAGGGGAAAACATCGGTGATGTTTTCGCTGTTGAACAGGTTGTTGATGCTGAAGCTGATCTTCGACTGGTCGAAGATCGAGTCTTGTTTGCGGAAGGTGTAGTTCAGGAAGAGATTGACGTTGTTATACGGCGCAACATACACCTGATTGTGATACGAACCGTTGTCATCGTAGTAGTCGCCAACGCGCTTTTCGATGATGCCCAGATCCATACCGCGGCTCTGGTAGGTTAAGCCCAATGCCTGGGTGTACGAAGGAGTGTCGGTCACGTTGAGACCAGAGGGGACGCCGGTTCCCCTATAGGTTGCCTTCCCAACAGTTCCATTGGCATAGAGATTGAAGCCGTGAGGGAGCGAGGCATTGGCCTCCGCTTCAAATCCCTGAGTGAGCGAGTCCGGACCAAGGTAATACTCGTTAAGGTCATAGGCCGGGTTACTCGGATTGGCGACCGCGAGCGGGATGTAGCTGTTCTGGAACTTTACAACGTAGTAATCGGCGTCAAACGTTAAGCGGCTCAGCTTGACGACAGTGCCGCCTTGGTAGGCGGAAGTCAGCTGTGGCTTGGGCAGTTGGCTGACCTCCTGGCCGCCGCCCGCGACGTCGAAGACGCTGGTTGGAGGAATTTCATCGCCCTTACTAAACTGGCCATAGACCGACCAGTAACTCGTCAACCGGTAGTTTGCCGAGGCTGAAGGCAAGTTGGAGCCGAAACCGCCGGAAGAGGTGATGAAAGGCGCGTTACCAGGGAGGGTGCCTACCACCTTGCCATTGTCTGCATACTGCTTAAAGTCCAGCGTGTAGTAGGCATACTTATCGCCAGCGGTGATGGTGAGCTTCTTCGTCGCATGCCATTCATACTCGACGTACGGGTTATAGGAGTTGGTCCAGTAATTCTCGTGGAAGTTGGGCACAGTGGCGTCAGTGTGGGTGATCGGATCCGAAGGGATCTGATAGCGAGTGCTCGTTGCCCACTCGTACCACAGGCCAGTGCGGAAGACGCCATACTTCGAAGTCTGGCTGATCGTCGAAGTCTCGCCGTACTTGCGATAGCTATTCAGCTTGTCGACCGCGCAAGGTGGAACCTTGCCGTTCGCGTCATTCACGGCTATGGAGCATCTGGCTTCGGTGATCCATCCGCTTGAGCCGTTGGCGCCGGTAGCAAGGCCCGTCGTATCACCCGAGGGGTCGTTGGGATAATATTGCGCGTTGTAATAGCTGTAGGTGTAGGGCGTCACATTCACAAGCCAGCCGTGCTTCAGCAAGGAATGAACCGCGACATACTCGAAGTCCGTCGGAACGGTATTGGTGTTGTAGGCCTGGAAGAACGCGCTGGTGGGATCGTTGTTCTCCATCATGTAATTCCAGCCGTACGCGTTGATCTGGGCGCGATAGGGAGAGACGTTGGGCGCGTTGGAGAAGAGACGAATCACACCGCTGTATCCGGTGATGGAGGTGTTCTCCGACGGGTTGTACAGTACCTTGATCTCTCCGGCATTGCGTTTGATGTCGTTGAACGTTTGGAACCCATCACTGGTCATGCGATGAACATCCAGAGAGACAGCGATGTTCTTGTGCGGCCCAAGCAAGCCCGTGTTGTATTGCCCATCGATCAGCAGAGTGTTGAACGACCCGTACGAAATTTGGGGCTGGATGGACTGCTCCGTCGGCATTTTGGGAGAGAGCAGATTGATCGATCCGCCATAGGTCGCCTGCCCGATGGTCGATGCCGTGCCGGGGCTGCGGTCGAAGTCCACGCTGCCGACCCACAGTCCGGGGAAGAACACCCAGGAGTGATGGGTGGGGTTGTTGCTGTCGTTGAAGGGGATACCGTCCCAGGTGATGTTGAAATCGCCATCCTGAAACCCGCGAAAGTAGATTGTTCCTTGCCCAAGTCCGACGCCATTGGAGTTGTAGCTGATCGTGCCTGGGGCAATGTTGATGATTTCGGAATAATCGGTCGTGGCCGGCGTGAAATTCCGGATGAACTCGCCGCTAATCTCTGATTTTGGCTCTACCGCTTCGAGCAAGCCCTGGGAGAGTGCATGCTGGCTGGCAATGGAGTTGCCGGCGATGTCTTCCACGTCGACGGTCTCGGAGACGCTGCCGACACTCAGAGCGACCGTGATTCCGGCTGGCTGGGTTGAGGCGAACACGTCTTTTTGCGTCGCCGCGAAACCCTTCGCCGTTACAACGAGCATATAGCGCCCCGCCGGGATGCCCGTCACCACAAAGTGCCCAACGCTGTCGGCTTTTGCCTGGGTGGCTGCGCCGGTCGTCTGATTTTTCGCCACAACGGTCGCATCGGGGATAACCAACCCATGCGAGTCAATAACAGTTCCGGTGATCGATGCAGGTCCATCCTGTTGCGCTTGCAGCCGCGGTGGCGCGGCCGACAGAAGCGATATACATACACACAGGCCAAGAACCTGATACCAAGTGCTCATAATCAATTGCCGCAAAGAAGCCTCCATAAAAGCCAGATACCGGACAAACTGCAACATCACGGTAGCTGCCGCCGGCTTTGCATTTGATGAATCCTTTGTTACACGTTGCAGGCAAAGGATTTAGTGCTTGGGCAACGCACTTTCACGGGGGAATTCATTAAGGTTTTTTTAAGATCGTGTGCATAATCTTTCCAGACAAAGATCCGATGTCTCGAGCTCTCTCCTCGGAGCCAGCAGATAGGAATCAACTGCGCTATCTGCTGGCATGCGGCTTCCGCTAGAGCTGTTCCCCTATTTATGGGAAGTGGACAGCCCCTGCGAGTGCTGTTTTTCTTGGGAAAAAACAGCGTATAGACCTGTGGCTCGCTCCACACCTATACGGGAACGGCTCTATGCTTCGAGGGGATTGCTTGCCATGACCGGGAATCGAATTTGAAAGAGGGATCCGGCGATGGGAGCACTCTCTGCGGTAAGTTCCGCCCGATGCGCATCGGCAATCCATCGCGCAATTGCGAGTCCAAGGCCGTTGCCTGGTTGCGTTTGCCGTTCCCGTAAATCGCCCTGATAGTAACGCTCGAAGACATGCTTCAGCACATCCTCGGACATGCCGATGCCGGTGTCACTCACGGTGAGGACAACCCGATCATTGGTTTGGGAAAGGGTGGCGATGATCTCGCCACCTTCCGGCGTGTATTTGATGGCATTGTCGAGAAGGATTCCGAACAGCCTCAACAGAAGAAGTTCGTCGCCTTGAATGTAGATCGGTTCGTGCGGAAGATGCCAGTCGAGCATGATCCCCTTTGATTCCGTCAGATCCTCCACTCGTCTGCATCCGTTCACCACGAGATCGCAAAGATTGATCTGTTGAAAGGCGGTCTCATAGCTGAACGTCTCGCTGCGGGCCAGGGAAAGGAGGGCATCCAACAGCGTCGAGGCGGTACGACACTCGGTCACGACCCTGGTCAGGTCTTCGCGATATTCCTCTTCCGAGTGGCGCCTGTGGAGCGATAGTTGAGCCGTACCCAGAATCACCGTGATCGAAGTTCTTAGATCGTGCGACACGTCCTCGGAGAACTTGCTGAGGCGCGAGACGGCCGATTGAACCCTGTCCAGCAGCTGGTTCCAAGCGATCGCGAGCTCCTGGATCTCGTCCCTTGCCGAGGGTACCGGGAGTCGCCCCGACAGGTTGCGTACGCCAATGTTGATGGCCGCCTTCGTCATGCGGTCGACAGTCTTCAGCGCCTGACGGCTTAGCAGGTAGCCGCAAATAGCAGCCGCGCTAAGCAGTGCGGGAGCAAGGAGCAGGAGGGCGTTGCGGTAGCGCAGGAGAATGTTGAATTCTTCTTCAAGCGAACCGCCGATCAAAAGGCGTACGGGCTGGCCATTCAGCAGGGTCAGGTGGCACATGACCATGGCTGGCTGATGTCCCAGCGTCTGGAAGAAGAAGACCGGCTGCGTGCAATCGTCGGAAGTTGGCGAGATGGCATCCGGACCGCTAACCTCGCGCGGGAAGAGAAGACTTCCGTCGGTATTGCGAATTTCAAATAGATTCCCTTCGTGAGTAACAATGGTGTAGTTGCGAAGTTGCTCGGACATCGGTAGGGGCGGGGATTGAACTTTGTTCTCGGCAAGAAACTGAATCAGCCGCTGCTCGCGTCCCATCAGGTGCGTCTTTTTACCTTGGAATAACGCAAAACGCAGTGCGCCGTAGGAGAGTATCCCGAATATCAGCAATCCCGCGAAGGTAACCGCGAGATAGAGCAAAGTAAGTTTGGCACGCACAGAAAGATCACGCATTTGTCTGTTACTAGTATCTCGACCGTTGAATTTTGTGCTGCCGTTTGACCCTGGCCCATTTCCGGGTGAGCCAGCTTCCATGTGACGCCGTCACGCTACTAGTTCTCAACAAACATGTAGCCTGACCGGTGGATCGTCCGGATCAGGAGGTGATCATCATCTGTCTTATCTTCGAGCTTAGCCCGAAGGCCATGGATATAGACGTCAAGCGTACTCTCTTTGACTTCGGAGCTGCCCCAGCCCGCTTCGATCAGCTGCTCGCGAGAAGTGACCAGGCCGCTACGTTTCATCAGAAGTTCGAGCAGGTCAAACTGTTTTCGTGTCAGATAAATCTGCTTACCATGCCGTATCGCTAGCCTACGGCTTCGGTCAAGGGTGATATCACCTGCCTGAATGGCTTGTGGCTCTATCGCAGGCAGGGCGCGCCTGGCGATTGCAGAGACCCGCGCCAGTAGAATCTCCAACAGGAACGGCTTGATCAGGTAGTCGTCAGCCCCCAGATCGAATGCCTCCAGAATATTAGGAACTGAATCTACTGCTGTTAATACCAGGACCGGCATCTTGCAGCGGCGCCCACGAACCTTCTCGAGAACTTCAAAGCCGTCCATCTTGGGCAGGTAGAGATCCAGCAAAGCTACGTCATACTTCCCGTCAAGCATCATGTCGGCGCCTTCTTTGCCGTCATGAGAGAGAAAGACCTGATGCCCGTTTTCGGTCAGCCCGCGTTCGAGTAGCCTTGCGATTCGTTTGTCGTCTTCGATGACCAGGATATTCATAGGGAGAGAGATACGGCTATATGTGTCTCTAAGCTATCAAGATGAATATTGTGTTACAGCGAGAGTGTTTGCAGGCTACTTCCACGAATTTGATAAAGCGCCCTAGAATGCATGGAGCGGCAAGACTACAAGCTTGAGGCATGAATGAACGCCAACGACTCGATCGTGTCTGCCGAAGCTGTGTCCAGGCAGCATACACGTCACGTTCTTGCGATTTTTGTCGCTGCCATCAGTCTTTGCTGGCCTGCATTTCTCAATCGCTATCCGCTGATGTATCCCGATTCCATCGGATACATCGGCGATGGTCGTGCCATTGCTGCCGCCCTCTTTCTCCATCGCTTCGGTCACTTCGGCTGGCAGCGTTCGGCTTTCTATAGCCTTGGCATTCTGCCGTTTCATCTGAACCGCTCGCCGTGGCCGATCGTCGCGCTTCATGCACTTCTCACAGCCTGGGTGTTGTGGCTCGTAGTGCGTTCGATTGTTGCACGAGGGCGCACGCGCAGCTACCTGCTGGTTGTCGCCTTGCTAAGCGTTCTCAGCAGTGTCGCGTGGTTTGTCAGCTTTGCTGTGCCGGATATCCTCGGGCCTGTACTTTATCTTTCGATCTATCTGCTGGTCTTTGCGCGTGACACGCTGTCGTGCCCCGAACGCTGGTTGCTGCGTGTGCTCGTGGGTTGGTGCTGTCTGGCGCACTCCACGCATCTGCTGCTGGCGCCATGCCTGTGCGCTCTGCTTGCTGTGTTGCTTCTGTTTCGTCAGGCTCGAGCACGGCTTTGGACGGGCACTGCGGAAGTGGCTGTGATCGTTGCTCTGGCCTTCGCTTCGCAATTGGGGCTTAATACGTTTCTCTTCGGCAGGCCTTCGCTTGATGCCGGACGTCCACCGCTGCTAATGGCCCGCGTGATCGCGGACGGTCCCGGCCGCATGTATCTGGAGCAGAACTGCACGCGTCTGGGACGCACGGATCTGGACTGGACGATCTGTACGCATGTCGCGAACCTGCCGGACTCCGAAGACTACTTCCTCTGGGTGCCGACAGGCATCTTTGCGACCGCGACCGAGGTCGAAAAGCAGCAGCTTCGCCGTGAGGAGATGCCTCTGGTGCTCGCCACTGTGCGAGCTTTTCCGGGGGCACAGCTTCGCGCGTCTCTGCAAAATGCCTGGGAGCAATTCCTCGACATCGACATTGCCGACTTCGGCAATAGCACGTGGATGGAAGGCTCTTTGGACACGGTGATGCCGGGTTCTGAGGCGCGCTACCGTCGTTCGTTGCAATCGCGCAGTGCCGTACCCTCGGATTTCTTTTCGGATCTCGCGGAGTGGGTGGCGAGTATATCGCTCCTGGTGGTGCTTGGCACGATCCCGCTGCTGTGGCGCTGGAGGGCCTGGCGTTTGCTCGGTATGGTCTTCATCGTCCTGCCGGTGCTGGTGCTGAATGCCATCTTTACAGGCGCGCTTTCGGGCATCGACGCCCGCTATCAGGCGCGTGTGGTGTGGCTTGTTCCTTTGCTGGCGGTATTGGGTGTGCTTTGGGTGGTGGAGCGTTATCGGGGCAGGAGCAGCGAAGAGATTTTGCCCGTTTCAGCGGCCTAAGGCAATTCGCTCATAGTGTGATGTAGGAATGAACCAACACAGAATTGTCATTTCGACCGACCAACGGGAGCGGAGAAACCCCTTGATGCAGAGCGTGATGCAAATGTTTGTGGCGCGCTTTGCGTCTAGAAACCCCTGTATTTTGCGATGTCTCCAAGGACACACTTGCCTGCAGCGCCCAATGCCTTAGGGCTGACGACAGGCATTTCTCGTAACGTGTCCCTTGGCTTTTTCGGTGACACAAACATCTGCGAAATACAGGGGTTTCTCCACTCCCGTTGGTCGGTCGAAATGACAAGCTTTGGGGGCAGGTTTGTAAGTACAACTGCGGCTCTAGTCCGCTTCTTCCTGATGCAGCGCCCAGCAGATGCCGCCTATTACCTGCGCCACGCCGATCACCCGCGTCAGTGTGGGGCGTGTGGAAAGCTCGCCCATCAAGCTATGCCACAGCTTCGGCCCCTTCTTCCAGGCCCTGGCGTCGTTTCTTGGATTCACGATCGCCATGACGCCGTCGCCGATCAAAACCATCGCCGCAAAGTGTTTTGCCCGTTTTGGATCGTTTAGAAACAACATAGTCAGTAAGAGCGTGCCGGCCCTGGGTTCGTTGCCTGCGGGCACAAACCGTTCGCGCTACCATAAAGACTATGGTCTTCGTCCTCGACAACTACGACTCCTTTACCTACAACCTGGTGCAGTACATGGGCGAGCTGGGGGCCGAGGTGGTCGTGCGCCGCAATGACGAGCTCACGCCAGAAGAGGTTGTCGCCCTGAAGCCTGAACGGATTCTGCTCTCGCCCGGGCCCTGCACGCCGCAGGACGCCGGTATCCTCATCCCGCTGATCCAGCACCTCGCGAAGCTTCCGAAGAAGCAACAGATTCCCGTGCTCGGCGTCTGCCTGGGACATCAGGCGATTGGCGCGGCGTTTGGTGGCGAGGTTATTCGCGCGCCGCAGCTCATGCATGGCAAGACCAGCGTGATCGAGCACGATGGTCGCACGATCTTCCGTAAGATTCCGCAGTCGATGATCTGCACCCGCTACCACTCGCTCATCGTGGCAGAGGACTCCGTGCCCGACGAGCTTGAGGTGTCGGCGCGCGTCGCTGGTGAGTCGACGATCATGGCGTTGCGCCATCGCACGCTGCCTATCGAAGGCGTGCAGTTTCATCCCGAGAGCGTTCTCACCGATCACGGCAAGCAACTGATCGCCAACTTTTTGAAGCAATAGGATTGAGAGAACAGAGATGAGAGAGGAGAGAACAGAAAACAGAGATCAGTTCTCGTCTATTGCTGTTCGGTCATCTCTATTTTCTGATCTCTCATCTCTGTTCTCTCTTATCTCTGTTCTCTGTTTTCTCATGCTCAGTTGTACTGCGTTTGGCCAGCAGAGCATGGGCTCGGTCGCGACCCACGATGCCCTTGTTACAGGAGGGCTCGAAGTTCATGGCGAGAAGGCGAGCCTGCTTTCCAACACCTCGATCACTGCCTATAGCAGTACAGCTCCTGTCGATCTGGAACGTGGTGGGGAAGTTCTGGTCTGCGCGACCAGCCAGTTTCATCTGCTGCATAGCGGGGCTGGAGAGTCGCTCTCGTTCGGGCTGGACCGCGGCGCTATTGAGATTCGTTCGCCCTCGCAGCCGCAGGACGTCATCCTGACGCCGGACCTGCGCTTTACGCTGGCGACGCAGGGCAAGCTGGATCTCCGCGTCCGCGTCACGCGCGACGGGGATACGTGTGTGGACAACGCCGGTGCTGAGGCCCCCACGTTGCAGATCTCCGATGTGTTCTCGAGTGCCAGCTACAGTCTTACCGCAGGACAGCATGTGCTGTTCGAGCATGGAGACCTGCACCAGGTAGTCGACCGCGAGACCTCCTCCTGCGGCTGTCCGGCAGCGCTGCCGGACACGCAGGCAGCGTCTGGAAGCCCTGCGGCGGTGGCGGCGGCGCAGAACCCCTTTCCTGCGGCTGTGAGCCAGGGGCTCGCGCCCGAGGCTGTCCCTGCGAACTCTCCGCCACCGGGCCAGGAGCATGTACAGGTGGCCACCACCCTCGCCTATGGCGCGAGCCAGCCGGATGCCCCTTCCGAACCCGGACCCTGGGCTCCGCCGGTGCAGGCCGCAGCTGTTTCCACCCAGCCTCCGCCCTCTCCGCCGGGTGCGCACGAGATCTTCGGCGCCGTAGGCCGCTTCTTCCATAAGCTCTTCCATCCGAAGAGTTGAGCCACCACTAAGCTACAATCAATAGGTTGGGCTGCAATCCATGCAAGCCCCCAATCCACCGTAATTCAGGAGTGTTTTATGGCGATTCCCGCCACCCAGATGCGCCCCGGCATGATCATCAAGTTCAAGGATGAGCTTCACCTCGTCTTCTCCGTAGAGCACCGCACCCCGGGAAATCTGCGAGCTTTCATTCAGGCCAAGCTGCGCAACGTCCGCACCGGCGGGATGTTCGTCGAGCGCTTCCGCTCGCCCGATCCGATTGAGCGTGTGATCGTCGACGAGGTCAAGATGGAGTACCTCTACAACGACGGCGACGACTACTACTTCATGGACCAGCAGACCTACGAGCAGACCAACCTCAAGCGCGACACGCTCGGCGACGCGGTCGAGTTCCTTACGCCGAACCTGCTTATCGCGGTCAGCTTCCATGACGGTAAGCCGGTCGGCATCGAACTGCCTACTGCGGTCGAGATGACGGTCATTGAAACCGAGCCCGGCATCAAGTCTGCTACCGCCAGCTCAGTCACCAAGCCCGCCAAGACGGAGACCGGCCTCGTCGTGCAGGTGCCGCCGTTCATCAACGAAGGCGAGAAGATCCGCGTTGACACGGCTGAAGGCGCTTATATGTCCCGCGCATAAGATCGCGCTACAGGCTCGGCACTCCATCCTCTTCCGGTTCCAGGGCGAGAGGGTGGGGTGCCTTTGTCGTTGATGGCTGTTCAAGCTTCGACACAGCCCGCACCTCGTGCAGGTGATAGAGCAGAGATTCGATTCGATACGCCTTGTCTTCCTCTGCCGAGACTACAAACTGGACATGCATCTGTGTCTCCTTCGTCTCTCCGGAGAACGAATGAATCGAGACGCCCTGGGTGTCGAGAATCTGCAGGATGCGGGAGAGCAGTCGTCTTTGGTCGCTTGCTTGGAGCTGAAATTTCCAGGTCATGGGGTCTCGATTCGGGAAAGAAGGGACAGAAATGGGAAAAGCCACCAACGGTGGTCCGTTGGTGGCTTCTGGCTTGGAGCTGAAAGAGGGGTTACACGCCAGTACCACCGATTGAGGTGGTAATAATGACGTGGGTCGTCACAGCCGGCGATAGAGCCGCGCCTTGCGAGAGGGTCTCGGTGGCTGGGTGCGTGGACGACATAACTGATGTCAGTTTTCCAAGCCCGGGGGCTTTCGTCAAGAGGCGCTACTCCGGAAGCGAATCAATTCTTGCTGTTGTTCTTGTTGTTGCCTTTGCTTTTCGGAGTAGCAGCGGCCTTTAGGCCGCGGAAAGAGGGCAAAACATTTCCTGGGCTTTAGCCCTGGGCTCTTCGCTGCCATCAGCAAGAGGCCCAGGGCTAAAGCCCTTTCTCTCCGGACCTTGTTCCCGCGGCCTAAAGGCCGCTGCTACTCCGGTCCTTGCCTCCGCGAGATGGATACCGGGCGCGGAGGTCCACTGCGTAGCCGCTCTTCTTGCTTCGCCCTGCCGCCTCTGCGAGACTAGACACTCCGATGGTTGTTCACTTTCTTGTCCGCGGTCGTGTGCAGGGCGTCGGCTTTCGCTGGTTCGTCCATCGCGAAGCCGCCGAGCTTGGCCTGCGCGGCTGGGTGCGCAATACCGACACCGGCGAGGTTGAAATCATCGCCGCAGGTGACGCGGAGTCTCTTGAAGACCTCCGCGTAGAGCTGCGCAAGGGCTCGCGCGGAAGCCGCGTCGACGCCATCACAGAACACGAACTGGCCGAGAGCGAAGCTGATTCGCTCGGAGCGTTTCACATTGAAGGAGCCTGGTAAATACTGCATGTCTCAACCCATCAACTGCGAGCCGCTTAAGGAACTCATCCGCGCTGTCCCTGATTTTCCCAAGCCCGGCATCCTCTTTTACGACATCACAACGCTGCTCAAGGACAAGACCGGTTCTGCCCAACTGATCGATGCCTTCGCGCAGTACTACATCGACAAGCACGTCGATCTCGTACTGGGCATTGAGGCGCGTGGCTTCATCTTTGGTCCCGCACTGGCCTACCGCCTGAACGCCGGCTTCGTCCCCGTGCGCAAGCCCGGCAAGCTCCCCGCCGAGACGGTGACCGTCAAATACGATCTCGAGTACGGTTCGGACTCGCTGCAGATCCACAAGGACGCGATCTTGCCTGGCCAGCGTGTCATCATCGTAGACGACCTGCTCGCGACCGGCGGCACGATGCTGGCTACGACGCAGCTCGTCAAGCAGCTCGGCGGCGAGATCGTCGGCCTGACTGTGGCGATTGAGTTGGATTTTCTCAAGGGACGCGCGAAGTTTCCCGATATCGATGTCTTCAGCCTTATGCACTATGACGAGTAGGAAGCGCAAGTTTCGGTCGGTGGCGATCACCCTAGGGGTGATCGCCTTCTTCATGCGTGCCGGTCTTGCACAAAATCTCTCGGATGATGACAGTTCCTGGCAGCAGTACATCCATTTAGTCCGCGCCAGCACTCTTGATTTGCGCCCGACCGAACCATTTCTTCTCAAGCTCGACTACGAACTCTACGACCTTGAAGGTAAGCCCGTAGAGAAGGGGACGGTTGAGGAGTCATGGGGCGTGGGGGGCAGTCGTATTCATACGAAATCGCCGACGCTGCAAGAGGAGCGGCCTTCCGACCCCGAACTTGAAATAAAGACACATAATCGCGAGAGTTACCTGGTCAGGCAGGTGCTGGATTCGCTGGTTCATCCACTCAATGCATCCGCAACACAAACGAACGTCGGCTTCGATAGGTTTCAAGAGAACTTTGGATCAACAGATCTTAATTGTTTCGCCATTGGTTTAGCCAATACACGAACGCCCGCTACTCCCGCATACTGCACAAACGCCAACAACCGCATAACTGTTCTTACAGGGATGGGGCCATTCGTACTTCGACGAAACAACTTTCGCAAATACCGTGATCGGGAAGTTCCATTGGATATTGAATTGTCTTATCAGGGGCGGATCGCCATGACGGCTCATGTGACTGAGTTGGACGTGCTTCCACCTGAGAACGACAAGATTCCGGCAACTGCTGAAGTGGATCGCGATCGCCGTATTTCCGGTACCACCCTTGCTGGACAGATATTGAAGAAAGCGAACCCTGTTTATCCCAAACAGGCTAGGAAAAAACACATAACCGGCGCTGTGTTGCTTTGCGCCATCATTACAAAAGAAGGAACTATTGGAGCACTTGATGTGGTCGCCAGTCCCGATCCACTCCTCAGCCAATCCGCTATCGAGGCCGTCCAGACCTGGACCTATAAGCCGTATTTATTGAAAGGTGTACCGGCGGAAGTTGATACATCGATCATGGTCAACTACAACATCGGACGTTGATCTTTAAGAGCCCATTGGGGGCTATGAGTCCAATTACAAACAGGAGACATTTGCATCATGATTAAGACCCACGGCTACGCTGCCCAGTCCGCTACCACCTCTCCCGCGCCTTTTGATTACGAATACCGCGAGCCCGGCCCCAAAGAAGTTCATATCGCCATCGACTTCTGCGGCATCTGCCACTCCGACATCCACCAGGCCCGCAATGAGTGGGGCAATGCGATCTATCCGATGGTTCCTGGCCATGAGATCCTCGGCACTGTCAAAGCTGTTGGCTCTGAGGTGACGAAGTTCAAGGTCGGTGACCTTGCCGCTAGGCTGTATGGTCGACTCTTGTCGAGTGTGTGAGAGCTGTAAGGCTGGTGAGGAGCAGTACTGCGACAATCAGGCCACCATCTACACCTACAACAGTCGCGACAAGCAGGGCAATATCACCTTTGGCGGCTATGGCGACAACATCGTTGCGGACGAAGCCTTTGTGCTCAAGGTGCCCAAGAATCTCGACCCTGCGGCAACAGCGCCGCTGCTCTGCGCGGGCATTACGACCTACTCCCCGCTGAAGCATTGGAATGCAGGGCCGGGTAAGAAGATTGGCGTCGTCGGGCTTGGCGGTCTGGGCCACATGGCGCTCAAGTTCTCGCATGCTTTTGGGGCGCACACGGTGCAGTTCACGACCTCCGCCTCCAAAGTGGAGGATGCGAAGAAGCTCGGCGCCGATGAGGTCATCCTGACCAAAGAATCAGGCTGGGCAGATAAGCATGCCGGCAGCTTCGATCTCATCATCGACTGCGTCTCTGCCGATCACGATGTGAATGCCTATCTCGGATTGCTGAAGCGCAATGGCGTGCTCTGCACGGTCGGCGTGCCGGAAGATCCAGTCAAGATCGCGGCGTTCTCTGTTCTGGGACGCAAGACCTTCACCGGCTCCATGATCGGCGGCATCGCCGAGACACAGGAGATGCTCGACTTCTGCGGTGAGCACAACATCGTCTCCGACATCGAGATGACCAGCTTTGACAAACTCGATGAGGTCTGGGATCGCGTCGTCAAAGGCGATGTGAAGTATCGCTTCGTTCTCGATCTCAAGACGCTGCGCAACTAACGGACCCATCTAAACGCACCGAGTTTGCACTTATCTTTAGCCTTTGTTGTTGTTTGTTTTTCGTCGTCATCCTGAAGCGTAGCTGAAGGACCCCCGCATTCATGCTGCCACGAATGCGGGGGTCCTTCGCCGTTGGCTCAGGATGACGACGTGCCTCACACCCACTGCGCAAACATGGGATTAGGCGCGGCAAACGTCTTTGGGGTCTCACTCAAGTGCCCGGTCTTTGGCTCATGCGCAAACACGGTCACGCTTCCATCACCACCCTGATTGCAGCTCACCAGCCACTTGCGTGAGGGATCGAACGCGATGATGCGCGGAATCTTGCCGCCGCAGCTAAAGCGCTGCTGCTCGGTCAACAGCCCCGTTGTCGCGTCCACGCGGTAAACCGAGATTGTGTCCTCGCCGCGCGTGCAGGTGTAGATGAACCGTCCGTCCTCGCTGACGAGGACCTCGCAGCCAGTGTTGCCAGCCATCGCCGATCCCGCAGTCAGTGTGGAGATGGTGCTGCCCTCGCGCAGCGTCAGCGTGGCCTTGTGACCATGCGCATGCCAGTCGTAGAGATCGATGGTGCAGTCGAGCTCGTGGACGCAGTACACCCAGCGTTTGTTGGGATGGAACACCACATGCCTCGGCCCGGAGCCGACGCGTGCCTGCACGCGCACTGGAGCGCCGACCAGATCTTTCTTGCCAGGAGCGATCGGGAACACCTCGATCGCATCGTCTCCGAGATCGCATACCAGCAGGAAGTCGTTGCCGGGCGAGATGGTGGCGCAGTGCAGATGGGGTGCCTCCTGCCGATCCTTCACGGGCCCGAGCACGCCACACGCTGGGTTGTGCTGGCAGTCGAGGCCGCCTGCATCCGTAATCTCACCCGCGGGACCCAGGGCGAATGCCGCCATGCTTCCGCCCATGTAGTCCGCCACAAAGGCGCTCCTGCCTGTGCTGTCTATTGAGACATAACAGGGGGCACCGCCACGCGAGCTTACCTGCTGTAGTAGTTTCAGAGTGCCTTGCGTGGTGTCGACATGAAAACTCGAAAATGCGCCGTCCCCTTTAGCTGCTTCGTTGGCGGCATAGAGCAGGGGTAGTTTGGGGTGCATCGCCATGAAGGTCGGACGATCGGTCGCGATGGCGAGTTCAATGGCGCCCAGTTCCCCTGTGGCCGCGTTCCATGGGGCGCGATAGATCCCCTGGACGCCTGTTCCAAGAAAGACCCAGCGGGGCTCGGTGGGGGCTTGCGCAAAGCTTCGCAGGGCGAAGGGAAGAGCAGCGGAGGCGGCAAGGAATTGGCGGCGCGAAGAAAGTATCTGTGTCATACGGGCAGCGCCAGTGTACGAAATTTTGTGAGTCGATGTCGCGAAGTTGTCAGAGACCGCTTACATCGCCTCTGCGATCGTCTGCGGCTCGCCAGGTAGCTTGAAGTCCAGCTCGGTGGGGTGCGCATCCGAATTGATCACCGGGAGGCTGGGCAGGTTGTCGGTATGGCCGACTTCCTTCACCACCGCGGCCGTGTGTTCGAGGACTTCGTCCACGGTCATGGTGTACATCTCACGGCCGTTGTCGTAGCCGCTCTCGATGGCGTGCTTCAGGTAGCGTCCGGCAGTCTGCGCTGCAAGATAGTCCGTGATGACCTTGCCGTTGCGTCGTTTCTGTTCGATCCACGCCATGTTGGGCATGGCAACCCAGAGCGGACGCCCGTTCACCGCGAAGCGGATGTCGGTGGCGTCGGCGTGGCGCGTCGCAATCGCGACAATAGTGCCCTTCCAAACACAGTGCTGGGGTTCTCCGGTCCAACGGTCGGTCGCTACGAAGTCTTCATACATGGCAATCTTAGGGTAGAGCATTTCTCCTGTTCCTGGTACCCGGATAAGTTTCCGGGTGTCGTTTTCTTTAGGAAACAGTGTGTAAATACTTTCGTTTTTAAGCGCAATTGGCGGAAGAAACGGCTCGAAATACTCCAAAAAACAGCCAGTGAAACCAAATTGTCACTTGGAGATGGGTGGGATCGCCGGTTATCCTGCTCTTGCTTCAAATAAGGAGATGAATCCCTTGCGTCGACTTACGGCCCTAGTTGCTCCCGCGCTTCTCTGCCTGTCCGGCCTTCTACAGGCCCAGAACCCCGCTTCCAAGCCCACACCCGATGTCCTGGTATTTTCCAACGGCGACCAGCTTACGGGTAAGCTCGAACGCGTAGCAGGCGGCAGTGTCGTCTTCAAGAGCGATATGGCCGGCGAACTCACCATCTCTTTCGACAAGATCAAAGAGCTCCATTCCGGCGAGCAGTTTGCACTGCTTCGCAAGGGGATTCCGCTTACCAAGAAGACCGAGCACACTGTGCCGTCCGGTACGGTGCAGGTGGCGGATGGCAACGTCGTGCTTACGTCTTCCGCTCAGGCTCCTGAAACCGTTCCTACCAAAAACGTCGATTACCTGATCGACAAGGCCTCCTTCGACAAGCAAGTCAACAACAAGGTTGGATTCCTTCACGGCTGGAATGGTGTCGTGACGGGCGGTGCCACGGTGGTTCGTGCCACGCAGAACGGGACCACGCTCACGGCGGGCCTCAATCTTGTCCGAGTGATACCTCAGGTGTCCTGGCTTCCGCCCAGTAACCGCACCACGTTCAATCTCATGGAGAGCTATGGCAAGTTGAGTACCCCAATCATAGGGACTACGCCGGCCTCCGACGTCAAGACCAGCATCTTTCATACGGATGCTGAGCGCGACGAGTACTTCAGCCCCCGGCTGTATGCTCTGGGAGACCTTTCCTTCGATCACAACTACTCGCAGGGCCTGCAGTTCCAGCAGGTCTATGGCGGCGGCATCGGCTGGACGCCCCTCAAGGACCCCAAGCAGGAGCTCGACGTAAAGGCTGATATTCACTACGAATCACAGCAGTTCATCCAAACGGCTGGCGACCCCTACCAGCCCAATGTGAACCTGATCGGCTCGACCTTTGCTGAAACCTACCTGCGCAATCTTCCACACAAGATACTGTTTACCGAGACGGGAGACATCCTGCCCGGCTGGTCCGACACGAAAGCCTATTCGGCAAATGCGACCGCGACGATCGCGCTGCCCGTCTATAAGCGCCTGAGCGCGTCGTTCTCGACCACCGACAACTTCCTCAATAACCCCGCGGTGGGCTATAAGAAGAACTCCTACCAGTTCGTCACTGGCGTCACCTATACGCTGCACTAAAGAGCACTGCTTCGTTGGGCAGATTGTTCAGGAAGGGCATGGCTGCGGCCATGCCCTTTCTGTCTGGGGCACCCCCTCAAATCCCGAACGGACCCCCTTTCCGCCCGCCAGAGATGTTCTAATAAAGAGATGCGGGCCTTTGCAGCTTGCGAGTGTTCCCAGGAGTTTGAGATCGATGTGTGATGTACGGAAGTCGGTAGTGCGTTTAGTGGTCATGGGATTGGCAGCCGGTGTGTTCTCCGGTGCTTTGGCAACAGCGAATGCCCAGAAGAATAAGAAGCAGCAGCATGCCCGCCGCGAGACGAATGCCAGCCGTGAGGCCCGCATCCAGCGCACCATCAATTACACCTATTCGCACCGCTGGGAGGTCTTCGGCGGCGGCGGCTACCTGCGCTTCCGCAGCGGGGAATACCTAAAGAAGAACAACGAGGTGAGCTGGGCCACGGCAGCCAACTACTACCTGAACCCGAAGTTCGCTATCGTTGGCGATGCTCGCGGCTCTTTTGGCAACGCCCATCCTCTCCTGAACAACGGCAACTTCCAAAGCCAGGCACCTAATCCTCAGATTAACGAGTACACCTTCATGGGCGGCGCCAGTTACCGCTTCTATGCCAAGGAAAAGGTCGCCCTCAGCTTAGAAGGGCTCGGTGGTGTGGGCTGGGGTATCTTCAGCGGCGGCGCCAAGGGGTTGACCGGTCCGCAGATCGGTATCTGGCAGGACGGGTTCAAGCCTGCCTTCTCGGTCGGCCTCAACGTGGACTACAACGTCTATCCGAATATTGCCATTCGCTTCACCCCTACCTACGTGGCCACGAACTTTTCTTCCCTGAACGTAACCACCAACAAGAGCACGAGCGTAATTCAGAACAATCTTGGATTCAACGCGGGAATCGTGTATCGCTTCGGCCACAGGTAAGGGCGAAAGTCCTATAACACGCCCAGATTCCCCGGGTCTGGGCGTAAAATAAAGTTATGTCCAAAGGCTGGGAATCGAAAAGCGTCGAAGAACAGCAGGCTGAGGCCGCGGTACCTAAAGCAGCCCTTCCGGAGAATGACCCTGCGGTAAAGGCCGCCGAGGCCGAGCGTAAGCGCCGTGTCCAGGCCCTCGAGATGACGCGCGAGCGTGTTCTCTCGGAGCGCACCTCAAGCCCACACCGCCGCAGCGCCCTGGAGCTTGCACTTGCGACCATCGAGCGCGAGCTTGAACAGTTGGGCTGGTCGATTAAGCTCTAACTCTTCCGTGTAAGCACGAACGGGTTGGCCTGCGCGACGCAGGTCAGCACAACGCTCTGGATGCCTACGTGAGCGGGCCGGGTTGCGGCCCACACGATGGCGTCCGCGATGTCCTCCGGAAGCAGCGGATCGATGTTCTGATAGGTCTTCGCCGCTCGCTCTTCATTGCCGCGGAAGCGCACCTTGCTAAAATCTGTCTCCACCATGCCTGGGTCGATAGACGTGACGCGCACCGGCGTCCCATTCAGGTCGATGCGCAGGCCATCGCTGATGAAGCGCTCCGCAGCCTTCGTCGCGCAGTAGACGCCGCCATTCGGATAGGCCATATGCCCGGCGATCGACCCCAGATTGAGGACATGGCCGCTGCCGCGTTTGACCATGCCGGGAACAACCGCGCGTGTCACGTAGAGCAGTCCCTTGACGTTGGTGTCGATCATCTCCTCCCAGTCCTGGATGTCGTCCTCATAGAGCTTGGTAAGGCCCCGGCTCAGGCCGGCGTTGTTCACCAGGATGTCGATCTCGCTCCACGCATCGGGCAGGGTCTGAAACGCCATCTCTACGGCATTGCGGCTCTGCACGTCCAGCTCAAAGCTGAAGACTGCGGCCGCGCCTGCCGCAAGCAGGCTGGGCTCCATGGCGTGCAGCAGGCTGTGCCTGCGCGCGCAGAGCAGCAGCCGCGCTCCAAGCTTTGCGAACTCCATCGCCGTCGCCGCACCAATGCCGGAACTCGCACCGGTTACCAGAACTACCTTGTTTTTCAGGGAAACGCCCAAACGAACCTCCAAAGCTTTGTTCAGCTCATGCATGCAGACCGCGAACTGCTCGCGGCCTGCGCCTTACCTTAGTATGTACGATTTCGCGGAGGCTTACTTCGCGGTGGCGTGATCGTAGCTGATAACACGCGTTATCTGCCATACGCCAGCTTTGAGGCGCCAGAGGTGAATGAACTTAGCCTCCCCGACGACATCACGATCCTGGGCTCCGATGTGGTGGAAGCGATGAACTCCGATCTCGACCGCCCCATAGCCCTGAATCGGGTATACCTCCAGCGAACCGGGCACCAGCTCCCGCTGAACCTTGCCACAGAGATTGTTTTTGATGCTGTCGACGACTGTCTTGCGCCCGTATTGCGGATCGTTCTTATCGTGATAAAACTCCAGGTTCTCGGCAAACTTGCTTTCCACCGTTGGTAGGTCGCACGTATTTACGGCGTTGAACAGCACACTATCCTGCGCAGAGATCGTCTGGAACAGCGTTGGGCTGGCTTCTGTCGCTGCAGGTGCTGACTGGGCGAAGCTGCAGATGAGCGCAAGTGGCGCGATGCAGATGCCGATCATCCATTTGCGCAGGACAAGGTGAGCGTTCATGTTAAATTCCTCCAGGAGATGATTGCCAGTACGCGAGGAAGGGGGCGCAGGTTCCACCGTTATTGGAACGAACGCAACGTTTGGACGTGAGAGCCCAACCCTGCATACTGATTGCATGCCAATAGATCGAGGGCGCATCCTTTGGAAGCGAGTCCGTGCTGTTCTTGTCTTCAGTTTTCTCTTCTGGCTTGCCCATGCTTTGGGATACCTGGTGCATGAATATGCTCATTCGTTTGTGGCGTGGGTTCTCCGCTATAAAGCGAATCCGCTGGCACTCAACTATGGGCATCTGAGTCTGGACAACGTCCTGACGCAGGGCGATATCGATGAGAATGTCGATTACGACCCCATCTTTGCTGCGGGGCGGGGACCGCTGGCGTCTTTGATTGCCGTCGCTGGAGTTCTATTCGGCAACGGCATTTTTTACCTGTTGTCCAGGCACTTCTATACCAGAGCCAAAGAACAGGGAAGACGCATGCTGGCTCTCTTTATGTTCCTGTTCTGCATGATGAACGCAGGTAACTTTATCTCGTATGTGCCCACCAGGACATTCACCACCCATGCAGACATGTTCACCGTAGAGAAAGGCTTAAATATCTCGCCATGGTGGGTTGCTATTGTGCTGGGCATCCCCTTTTGCATAGCTGCGTGGCATTTTTTCGCAAGAATTCTCCCGGGAGCCATGTACTTCTTCTTCCCACACTCAAAGTCAGGTCAGCTCTTCCTCCTGTTCCTGACGTCTTTTATGTTCTTCGAGTTCTTTGGTCGCGCTGGTCTGCATCGTTATGGAGAAGTCTCCCACTGGATCTCGATGATCTCGATCTCTCTTCTGTTTCCCGTGAGCGTTCTCCTAAGTTGGCAACTCCAACGCACGAAGGCCGCGATCTGAATCGCGGCCTTCGTCTTGCTTCAACCAGTGGTCAACTTACTCTGGGTTGGTCGTTTGTACGCCGATCGCATCACCTGAGACGACCAGGTTCACGCGGCGGTTCTGCGCGCGGCCAGCGGCCGTGCCGTTGTCCGCTACGGGTTTGTTCTTGCCGTAGCCGGTAGCCGTTACATTGGCTGCGGGAACGCCGTTCTGCACCAGGAAGTCATGTACGGCATTGGCGCGGTTCTCGCTCAGCTTCTGGTTGTACTCATCGCCGCCGACTGAGTCCGTATAGCCCTCAACCTGCACCTTCAATCCCGGATAGATCTGGAGAATCGTCGCAACCTTCGCAAGACTCACCTGCGTTCCGGGCTTCAGGGTGTACTTCGCGGTATCGAAGAGCACGTCGCTCATATTGACGATCAAGCCACGCGCGCTCTCACTGGTCGCGAGCACGGAGTTAAGCTGTGCGCGCAGTTTCTCGCGCACAGCAGAAGCATCTTCCTGGCTCTTCTGGGCACTGTGTTGAGCCTCAGCCGCTTCAGCACGAGCGTTGGCCGCATCGGCTTCGGCACGAGCTTTGGCTGCCGCTGCTGCTTCAGCCTGTGCCTGTGCGTTGGCTGCTGCAACCTGCGACTGCGCCGCATCGGCCTGGGCCTGTTCCTTGTCCGCGCGCTCCTGCTGCTGGTGCTCGGTAGCCTGCTTGCGCAGAGACGAGATGCGAGCATCCTCGGCCTTCTGCACGGCTTCGCGAGCGTAGGTGATCTCCATCTTCTCGTCGCGATGTTTGGAGCCATCCATGTTGTCTGCGTTCTGCAGGTCGGTGGTGACGTCCTGCATGATGTCGGGAGCATACTTGTCCGCGCCATACATGAGAGCGATGCGGGCAGCGTTGTGCGCCTCGTACAACTCAAGCGGAGCGTGCTCGTTGCGTGTGATGGGATGGAAGACCGACTTTGAGCCTTCGGTGGCGGCATAGAGGCCGCGTGGCAGCAGCGAGTAGTGCACGTTTACGTGCTCCAGTACACCCTGCGTCTTATCGCTGAAGACATTCTGTAGAACGATGACGTCGCTCGGCATGGAGACCGAGAAGTACGGCTCAGCCGTCACGATCAAGCCGAACGATTGCAGCGAAGTCGTAACCTCGATGTTGTTCTTGGTGCCTGCAGGCAGCACTTCACCGAGGTTCTGCGGGCGGCCATCGGCGGAGATCGCCCACAGCACGTAGGTCAGATACTCAGGCCCGAACCCATTGGCTGGAGTGAGACCTTTGAACTCCGCGGATATGTGCAGGCCGCCGCGTTCACTGGTTACCTTGGCTTCGCCCTTCGCTCCGGGCAGAAGGTTCGTGCCGTCGAAGTTGATGTGCGTCGAGCCACTGCGATGGAAGTAGTTCACGGCATCGAGATCGTGTTCTACGACCTTGACGTGGAATACATACGTGCCGTCCGGTCCATGTGCGGTGACCTCGCCTGTGCGAGCTCCCGGTGCCACCGTGGTTGGATTAGGCTCTTGCGCTGCCGCGCCGAGGCACATAGCTGCCAGAATCGCTGCGGATGAAACTACACTTGTAACCTGCTTCTTCTTGAGCATTGTCCCGTTCTCCTTGCTGACTGGCCGCCGCAGAACGCAACAGCATTTGCGGCGATACAGTGTCACAACAAGGTCGGATGCCCGACGTACAACAAAAGGTATCCACGAAATAAATGTCTAAATCGGGCAACCAAAGGAGTTTATGTAAGGGTTGTCTGGCCTTAGGAAGCATCTGAAGATGCATGCGGCTCCGTCAGCATGCATTTCCAGGCCCACCATATCAGTGGTATCTGTAGCGGCAGCCGGAGCCAGATGGCCCAGAGCGGGATGTTCGGATAGAGCTCTGGGTGTTGCGCCATCCAAATGTTTGCGGGCATCACGGCGACGAGCAGCAGAACAATTCCCCAGGCGGCAACGCGGCGCGTCTGCGGTAGAAGAACGCCGATTCCGCCGGCGATCTCGGCGGCCCCGCTGATCAGCACGAGTTCGTGGTGAGCGGGCAGATAGCTCGGCATGATGCTCTCGTACAGCCCCGTCACGACAAAGTGGCCCGTGCCCGCCGCCATATAGAACATGCCCATCACGATTCGGCCGATACGCATTGAGTCCGATCCTAAAGCAATGTCCCTACGTGTTTGCCGCTCAATGCGTGGCAAACAGGCAGGGACACTTGTCGATCTGACTTCCACGGCAGAGTCGAGACCCCACCCTTATGAACTACTTCACCACCAGCGCATCCCGATGATTCCGAACGTAATCGTGCGAACCCAGCACATGGTCCTGCTGCTCTACCAGCAAGGACCGGACCGGCAGCGGCAACTCATGTTCCAGCGCGTCCTTATAGGCACGTACGGCTTCATCTTCGCCCTGCTCCGCTGTTTCGAGCAGTGCATGATCGCCACCACCCAGCCTGGCCTTCAGGCCGCCCCAGGCGCGGTGTATTGCTCCTGATACGGTGCCCGATTCCTTCACATCCGCCATACCTGCCCGGTGCAACTCGTTTTCAATCTCAGCGCGGAAGTTTGCCCGTTTCAAGCTTTCGGCGAGGAAGTAACGCTTCAGATTCGCGTCCTTCAGATGCTCGCCGATCTCGGCAAAACCCTTCTGCCCATCCTGCAGAGACTTGATCACGTCCAAAAGGACGCTCTCGGTCTCCTGGTTCTTAACCGATCCATCCACCGTGTTTGTGTTCGACATAATGGCCCTCATTCTTTAGTAGGCAACGATTGGGGTCTACCGGCTGTGCGCGATTCTCCTGCACCGGCAGCAAGCGAGAGAAATCGCGAAAATCCCGCTCCCCCAACCGCCGCGACTGAAGGGAATGCGCTCCCTCGCGGAGTTGCGCATTCCCACTTCTCACCAACTAGATGCAGAGCGTGGCCCCCGCGTTAGCTCGTCGTCGACATTCCAGAAAATAACGCTCCGAAAATAACGCTCAAAGAGGCGTGGGCTCAAGGCTGCGTGGGATGACTGGCGACCGCGGCGAACAACAGCAGCCAGAGCTGCGGGCCGTGGCCGCCGTGGGTAATGCTTTGTTGCGCAACCACAGCGTAGTGAGGATCGAGCAGCGCTGCCAGCGTAAGCGTCTGCACACCGGCTGCGGGATCCCATTCGCCGGAGTAGCCCTTTTCACCGGCCTTGTCGCGTGCGGCGTCGAAGGCAACCTCCGAGTGGACGAACTCCTCATGCTTCTTGTCCCCGATTGCGTAAGGCACTAACCAGTCAACGGCATGAGCAATATTCTTGCCGCCCGCGCCTTCGTGGAACCAACCTTCACCATGCGCCTTTGCCGCCAACGCCGCCATCTGAAGCGGGTCGAGATCGTAGACCACGTAGTGCAGGGCATCGCGCTTATAGAAGTCTTCCACGGAACCATCAGCGCGGATATTGCGCTTCACCTGTTCCCGAAAGGCCTGCGCGGCACGTGCCTCAAGACTGGGATCCCCCGTCTCGTAGGCAGCCATGACCGCGAGCTTCACCCGATGGCTCGACCAGTTGCCCGGATCCTTCTCGCCGTTGCGCTCCATCCACTCGATGTATCCCACAGCCATCGACTGCCAGAGAGTTGAAGCCTGTGCTTCTGTCTTCGGCGAGAGATCGCCTCGGGTGAGGTCGTAGGCCATCATGAGCTGGTCCATATTGGTCTCGTCGATGGGATTGAAGCTCGCGTGATAGATCGCGGTCCAGGCCGAGAGATAACGGTCCTCCGCTGCGAGAAACTTCTTGTCTCCGCTCAGGCGATAGGCGAGCCCGAGTGCCAGCATGGCGGACCAATCTCTCTCGGCGGCAAGGCTTTCGTCACGGATGCCCTGATGCGGGAGCGTCCCCTCGGTGTGGATACGGGCCATGGGGTGTGGCGTTTCGTTGACGAACCCCTCCGCCGTTTGCAAAACCCTGCGGCCTGCCTCTGTCCCCGCCTGCGCGTGGAGCTTCGCCGCGCTTTCGGACGAGAAGATCGCCCAGCCCGTGGGCTGGGTTGCCGCGAGTGCATGGGCGGTCACCACGCCGCCGAAGAAGATTGCCAAGCCCAGATTCCTACCCTTACCCATCGTCAGCCTCCTGCCGAACGCTACCATCCTACCCATCCGCAGGGACCCGTCACCACTATGGTTCCACCCCCCGCAGATCCGCATCGCACAGCCTGCTATGGAACAATAAAAAGTGCTCTGATGGTTCCCGGTCTCGTAGTTCTCGTTCCTGCAGCCGAGGTCTGGCACCGACAGGCGAACGTGATCGTGTGCGTCCATTCCCTATGAAGCCTCAGAGACTCGTATACTCGCCTACTCGCAGCCGCCGCCTCAACGAGATGTTGGGTCTCGTTGTCCTGGTCGCTGCCGGCCTCTTTCTCCTCTCGCTCCTTACCTATACGCCGACCGACCCCTCGTTTAATACCGTCAGCGGAGCCATGGGCCCACACCCGGCTCACAACTGGACCGGCCTGATCGGCGCGTATATCTCCGACCTGCTGCTGCAGACGCTGGGCGTCGCCGTATTCTTTGTTCCGCTGATGCTGATCCGCCTGGGCCTCTCCTGGATGAAGTCGCGGGCCGTCGGCTCGACCAAGACCAAGATGTTTGGGCTTGCGTTGTGGCTTACGTTCGCTCCAGCAGCCATCGCGCTGTTGCCCGGCCATCCGCTCTGGAAACATACCCTACCCCTCTCCGGAGTGTTGGGCGGCATGATTGGCGACACCCTGGTCCGCTTCGTGAATCTGCCCGGAGCCCTGCTTCTCTCTACGCTGATGGTCGCGCTCTCGGTTTACCTGACGACCACCTTCATGTTCACAAACGCGAGCGAGTGGTTTGCCTCGCACTTTGCGTTTATCCGCAACGCCCGGGAGCGTTACGCCGCATGGAAGGATCGCCGCAAGGAGAAAGAGGCCGACCAGGTCATCAACGCCTATGAGACCAAGCGCGAGCGTGCCGTTGCCAAGGCCCGCAGCCGGGTCCAGAAGACCGGCGTAAACGGCGACGCCAGGCCTGTGAGCGCCGCGAGCCAAAAGGCCAACACTTCGTTGCTCTCAAGCTTCCTGGGTTGGTTTGGCCGCCGCAAAAACTATGGTGATGACCTTGCCACGGACCCGCGCGACCGCGCCGACTTTGCCGCAGAGTCGCCCTCGATGTGGCAGACCATGCCGCGCACCATGGTGGACGAAGTTCCCCTGAGCGGTCTGAGCGCGGCCGCCGCCGCCGCGGCGCCCTATGCCGCACAACTTGCCGCCGCCGCTGTGCCTCTGCGCACAGCCGGCAGCGAATCCGAACTTCCCTTCGCCCGCAACAAGCCCAGCAGCCACCCCGCTCAGGACGATGGCTGGCTGGATGCCCCTGAACGTAGCGCGCCAAAACCCGTGCTTTCGCCTGCGCCTTCGCTCGCCACATTCGACATCCCTGAGCCGCCGCCGGCACGGGTTCCAACGCCGCGACCGCAGCTGGTGCAGCCAGTACCGCCCCCGATACCCTCGCCGATGCAGGACATCGCCGCGCAGAACATCGCCTTCGGCAAGCGCGCCGACGCGGATATTCGCGCCGTTGCGATGACCACCAAGTCGATCCGCGGCTACAAGCTGCCACCGAGTTCTCTGCTGTATCGCAGCGAGGAGCATGCCCAGGTGCGCGAAGACGAACTGCGCCAGGAGGCTCGCACGCTGGTTGAAAAGTGCGCCGAGTTTGGCGTCGACGGCAAGGTCGAGCAGATCAATCCCGGCCCCGTGGTCACGACCTTCGAGTTCCGCCCCGACGCTGGAGTCAAGTACTCGCGCGTTACCGGGCTGGCCGACGATCTCTGCCTCGCCATGGCCGCCGAGTCCATTCTCATCGAGCGCATGCCGGGCAAGTCCACCGTCGGCATCCAGGTGCCGAACCACAATCGCGAGACCATCTGGCTGCGCGACGTGGTCGAGTGCGAGAGCTTCGCGCAGTCGAAGTCGAAGCTGCCGATTGCGCTGGGCAAAGACATCAGCGGCCGCATCGTTACCGGCGACCTGGCGTCGATGCCGCACGTGCTCATCGCCGGCTCGACCGGCTCCGGTAAATCGGTCGCGATCAACGCCATGATTATGAGCGTGCTCTTCAAGAGCACGCCCGAGCAGGTGCGCATGATTCTCGTTGACCCCAAGCGCGTCGAACTCGGCATGTACGAGGGCATTCCGCATCTCTTCACGCCGATCATCACCGAGGCCAAGCTCGCGGCCAACGCGCTCAGAAATGCCGTACGCGAGATGGAGCGCCGCCTGAAGCTGCTCGCCGCCAATCATGTTCGCAATATCGACCAGTTCAACAAGTTGTTCGAGCACGGCAGCGAGTACCTCTTCGAGGATGTGAACCAGGAGCCGTTGCCCTACATCATGATCATCATCGATGAGCTCGCCGATCTGATGATGCTCGATCGTGCCAACGTCGAAGAGGCTATCACCAGACTGGCGCAGATGGCGCGTGCCGTCGGCATCCATCTCGTGCTTGCGACGCAGCGGCCGAGCGTGGATGTCATCACCGGCCTCATTAAGGCTAACGTCCCAACCCGTATGAGTTTCCGTCTCGCAACCAAGGTCGACTCGCGCACCATCATTGACTCCAACGGCGCGGAGAGCCTGCTGGGACGCGGCGATATGCTCTTTCTTCCGCCGGGCACCTCACGCCTGCAGCGCGTGCATGCGCCGTTCGTCACGGAGAAAGAGATCTCCGCTGTCACCGAATTCTGGAAGGCGCAGGGCACAGCCGAGTACGTCGAAGGCTTCCTGGAAGGGCCGAAGGACGACAAGGGCAATCCCGAGGGTGGAAGCGCGAACGATGGCGAGGACAACGACGTCATGTTCGACGACGCAGTCCGCCTGGTCTTCGAGTTCGGCAAGGCTTCGACCTCGCTGCTGCAGCGCAGGCTCCGCATCGGCTACGGCCGCGCGGCACACCTGATTGACATGATGGAGCGCGACGGCCTGGTAGGCCCAGCCGATGGATCGAAGCCACGCGAGATTCTCAAGTCGCCCAGCTATTTCGCTGAGGTGGATTCAGCGGTACGGTAGGTATCGAAATTACGGAGCGTTACAGAGCCGGGTGCCCCATCCTCGACGCGCGCTTTTTGCGCTGCAGGGTGGGGTATAGATGCCAAGTGCGCCACAAATATTGGCATCGCGCTCCGCGTCGGGGTATCGTTTGCGGTAGCAAACGACCGCACTCCTTTATCTAGCCACAATCATTACTACAAGCTAAAGACGGTCGCGCTGGCGCGCGACACCCCACCCTGCCGCGCAAAGAACGCGCGTCGAGGATGGGGCACCCGACTCTTGGCTCGCCCTCTACCTCTGTGGAAACCGTTCTATTTCGAGCGGCGCAGCCAGCGCAGAACATCCGCACGCACCCGCTCGTAACTTGGTTCTCCGGAAGCGTAGCGTGCCACCGTGCCGTGTGCTTTGCCGGTGTACCAGTTCAGTGCGAAGTCCTTTATCACCACGGCGCCCGGGTCGGTACCGATGCGGACATCGCCGGTTGTGAGCGCTCTCTGCGCGGCTTCGGCGGACTCCAGTGAGATGTACTCTTCGGCTTTGCCGTCGGGTGAAAAGTGCTCGAAGTTGTAGCGGGTCAGCGAGCGCCCGACAGGCTCGAAGTACTCGCGCACGATCCAGCGCTGGCCGCGGACCATAAACCCGTCGATCACGTCGCTCTCGCGGGCGGTGATGCCGGGTGCGCCGCGCTGGCGGGCCCCGCGCAGCAGCGCACGCTCACGATCGAACTCCTCCCACCGGTCCAGCGCGGCTTCGACGACTACCAGATTCTTGTGCGCGCTCCACATCTCCGGCTGTACGGCGACGACGCGCCGGTACTGCAGTTCGGCAGCCTCATACTCATGCAGGCCAAGCTCAGCATCGGCCAGCCCGATTTGACCTTCGAGGCTGTCGGGATGCTCCAGCAGGAACCCCGCGAACGTCGTTTTCGCCTGCAGGAACTGCTTCGCTGCCAGGGCGCGCTTGCCTTCGACGATCGCGTTCCGCGACGGCACTGGACTCGCCTGCGCCGTCATGGGTGTGGGAACCACCAACGTTCCCGCCATCATCAACGCGACCACAACCCGGCAAACACCCTGCATGCTTCTCATCCCTCATTCGAATGACTCTGTGCACGGCCACTGGTGAGCGGCGGTGTTGAGTCTATTGATCTTCTTAGTTTCGCTGCCGATGCCTTCGGTTGTTGCGCAGAGCAATACTGCCTAAAACGGCGAAGACAGCAAGCAGCAAAATCCACAGCAGCTCGGGATGCCTTTCACTGTAGGACCGCCTGTCTACCCGCGCGATGAAGCTGGGATTTACCTGCTCCGGACCCAGTGTTGCAACGACCGACTGCGCAGCCGAGTTAAACAGCCGAGCATAGTTGTAGAGCGGAGCATGCAACACCGCATCTCCATACATCAGGATATAAGGTGCGCCGTTCGCTGCAGCGTCGAAGCAGATCCTGCGTTGCCGCATCTCCAACCGCACAGACCGCAACGGCAAAGGTTGATTCCCGTCATTCTCGATCGCAAGATTAACCGTTGCGCCGTTGCGGAGGTTCGCTCCGAGCACGGCATCGACACTCATCCTGCGGCTATCGATTGGAACACCCGGCACGCCGGAGCTGCTGCCGGCCGCCAACTTCACGCGCGAGATCTCTCCACGGATCGTCTCGATGGCCTCTCTGTCCGGCGTTGCCTCCGGCGTTGCCTCCGGCGTTGCCTCCGGCGTTGCCTCCGGCGTTGCCTCCGGCGTTGCCTCCGGCGTTGCCGTTATATCGACCATGCGTGCAAAGTTCTTGTCGAAGCCGGAGTCGAGATCCAGCGAGACGCGCTCCACCGGAATATGCGCGGGGATGTGGATTGTCGCAATGCTTTTATCGCCGTGTTGAGCGATCTCCGCTGTCTCCGCAACCGTTGTGTAGAGCGTCTGAGCCTCGCGGCTCGGCGGCACGCTCGCCGCTTTCACGATTGCCGGGCCAAGATCGTGGTTCTGCGAGCCTGGTGCCGGGGCCAGATGCAGCACGATGTGCAGCTCGGAGAACGTGGATTCCTGGAGCGGCAGGGTCGTCGAACGAGAGAGGTGCTGCGCACTGAGGTCGAACAACGCAAAGCTGCCCAGATCCGTTCTCTTCCCGATACCCTGCACGCCGTAGACCTGCGCCGTTGCCAGAAAGTCCTTCGCCGCGAGATCCAGCACCACGTCCGTGTAGGGCCGCGACGGCATGACGATATCGAAGCTCACATCACCGTTGCGGCCTTCCACATTCCGCACCTGCGTCGATTCCTCTTCCGGATGCTGCGTCTCGCTCTCGGTCAGCGTGAAGGGAACTTCAACCCCTGAATTCTTCGCATAGAGCCGCAGGTCATTCAGGGATTCGGTAGCGGCATGAGCAAACACGGTGGCATCCAGCATCACACAGGCTTGCCCTGCGGACCCATCGGGCAAGGCAACCGCTCGCTCATAGCGAAGATGCCGCGGGTCCGAGATCGGGCCGGCGGACACGCTTGCCATCTGCCAGAGCAGCGCCGCGACCAGTGTGAGTGACGTCTTCATCGGGGCGCCCAGCGCATCTCCGCCATGGCCACTACTTTATCCTTACCCGGCAGCAGCCGTGAAGCTTCTTCGCCGTTGGAGCATCCATACAATAGAACATATGAGCGAAACCCTCCACGATGTCCTCGTCATCGGCGCCGGTCCTACCGGCCTTGCCTGTGCCATCGCCGCGCAGAATGCCGGCCTGCGCGTTGTCCTCGTGGATAAGGGCTGCCTGACCAACTCGCTCTTCCACTATCCCGCGCATATGACGTTCTTCACCACGCCGGAGCTGCTGGAGATCGGCAACATGCCGTTTTCGTCGCCGAACCAGAAGCCCACGCGCTCGGAGGCACTCGAGTACTACCGCAAGGTCGCCGAGCACTACCGTCTCGACGTGCGGCAGTATCAGAACGTCGACCGCACCGGCGGCGCGGATGGCGACTTCACCGTGCATACCACTGACCAATTCGGCCGCAAGCTCGCCCACCGCGCGCGCAAGCTGATCGTGTCCACGGGCTACTACGACCTGCCGAACTATCTTGGCCTTCCCGGCGAAGACCTGCCCAAGGTGAAGCACTACTATCATGAGCCGCACCCGTTCTTCGCGCAGGATGTGCTCATCATCGGCGGCAAGAACTCCGCGGCCATTGCGGCGCTCGACCTGTGGCGTCACGGTGCGCGCGTCACGTTGGTGCATCGCGGCGCGGAGCTGCATCGCCATATCAAGTACTGGATCAAGCCCGATATTGAGAACCGCATCAAGAACGGCGAGATCACCGCGCACTTCTCAACGACGGTCAGCGAAATTACCGAGGACTCGGTAACGCTGCTTACGCCGGGAGGACCGAAGGTACTGCCCAACCAGTTTGTCTTTGCACTGACGGGCTACCATCCCGACTTTGCCTTTATCGAGTCGCTGGGAGTAAAGCTCGACAGCTCCAACGCACGCTGCCCCATCTGCAATCCCAAGACGCACGAATCGAATGTGCCGGGGATCTATCTGGCGGGCGTCATCGTTGCGGGGGAACGCACGAATGAGATCTTTATCGAGAATGGGCGGTTTCACGGCGACTTGATCGCGAAGGATCTTGCGGCGAAGCTGGCCTAGCGTATCGCTACTTCGCAGTCCATGCGTAGCCTTGCGTGCGCAACTCCTTCACCACGCGATCGTTGCCGGAATCAGCGATGTAAAGACTGCCGCTACGATCCACGGCTATGCCACGGGGAAAATACAGGCTCAACATCGAACCCAGGCGAGTCTGTACGTATTGCCCGCGAGAGAAGGTCTCCTTGTAGATGTCGCCACCCCCGCAGCCCACGATGTAGACATTGCCACTATCATCCACGGCCACACCACGAGGATCGCCCAGATTACCGGCCAGCGTACTCTCCACATAGCCGGTACCGGATACTGATTCTTTCAGCACACGGTCGTTACCGGAATCGGCAATATAGACAGTTCCCCGGCTATCCACCGCCACGCCCTGCGGCCCCTTCAAGCCAGATGCGGCTACTAGACTCTCGACGTAACTATCGCCAGATGGAGACTCCTTCGTGACACGGTTTCGGTCATAATCAGCAATGTAGACAGAGCCATGGCTGTCCACGGCAATGCCATAGGGACTTTCCACATCGGTCGTAAGAACGCTCTGCGTGTAGGTGTTGCCGGAGGGCGTCTCCTTCAGCACACGGTTATTGCCATAGTCGGAGATGTAGAGATCTCCGCTGCCATCCACCGCCACGCCAAAGGGACGATCCATCTTGCCGCGTTCCTTGCCCTTCGTCACATGCCCATCGTCGTCCGCAGCAATGTCGTGGGAAAGAGCCAGGCCAGCCACTACGTCGCTTTGGACATAGCCGTCGCCGGAAGGCGTCTCCTTCAATACGCGATTGTGACGGGAATCGGCAACGTAGACGTTTCCGCGGCTATCAACGGCCACGCTGTAGGGGTTATATAAGCCTCTATCGACCACAACGCGCCGTCCCACCCTGTACGCGACGTAGTGCGAGCCTGCGATTAAAAAATACCCACATAGCACCGCGATCGCCAGAAGCACGAGAAAACCGGTACCTCCAACACGGCCAACAAACGAACGATCAACCAGCATAGCCTTGGGACCTCAATCGAGTTGGTGCTAACAACCGGAGGGAAGATTGGTTAGCTTAAAACCCGGCGCCGAAATCCCTTTATACCCATCCACGTCAGCAACGCGAGGAAGAAGCACAGCATCGCTAGAATCATCGCGTCGGGCATGTGGCCGAGCGATGGCGTCAGCGACGCACGCAGGCCCTCGCTCATGTACACGATTGGATTGATCAACACGCCATACTGCAGCCAGCGCAGGTGCGTGAGCGCAGCCCACGGATAGTAGACACAGCCTAGAAACGTGATCGGCATAATCACCACGCCGAAGATCAGACCAATCTGTTTCGGCTGCACTGCGGTGCCGATCGTCAGGCCCAGGGCTCCTGCGAGCAGGCTCGCCAGCACCAGCACCGTGGCCAGGAACCACCAGCTCGATACATGCGCCGCCACCGGCGTACTGGGAATGTAGTAAGCAAGAGGGAAGACAACAGCCGCCGCGATCAGGCTCTGCAGTGCGGAGAAGATGATCTTCTCCGCTGCCACTGCTGCAATCGGCAGCGGACACATCACACGGTCATCGATCTCGCGCGTAATGCCGAACTCCTGCGCCAGCGGCAGCGCTACCGCCGCTATGCCGGAGAACATGATCCCCACGGCCATCAACCCCGGCAGCAGCACCGTGCCGAAACCGCCGGCGGCGCCTGCCATCTGTGCCGTAGGATTCTGTCCAGCTCCGCCGGTCATATGAGGCATTACATAGGTGAAGATGAACAGAAACAGCAGTGGGTTCATCGCCACTCGAATCAGAAAGGGAACAAGCTCGCGGCCCAGCACGCGCAGGTCGCGCAGCATCAGCCCGGCAAACGCGCGGGTGTAGGTGGTGCGCCGGTTCAGGCTTGTCTCACTCATTACTGCAACGCTCGTCGCCATATCGCTCATCCTTAATCGTTACTCGCGCAGATCGCGTCCGGTCAGCCGGATGAACACCGTCTCCAGGCCCGGCTCAGCGGTCGATACGTCACGCAATCCAAACTCGTTGGCCGTTGTGACGACACTCGCCAGCAGTCCATCCTGCGCCTTTGCGAGCACGCGCAGACCGCTGCCGTTGTCGATAGACTCAACGCCGTTCACGCCACTCAGGCCGCGCAGGCGCGCTTCCAACTGTCCGCTGCGGTCGCCGTCCTGCAGACGCAGCTCGTAGATCTTGTCTCCGCCGACGCTCGCCTTCAGCGCAGCCGGAGTGTCTTCGACCAGAATCTTTCCGTGGTCGATGATGGCCAGCCGGTCGCAAAGCTCGTCGGCCTCTTCCATGTAGTGCGTGGTCAGCACCACGGTGATGCCCTCGTTGCGAAGGCCGCTCACAGCCTCCCACATGGCGATGCGGCTCTGCGGATCGAGGCCGGCGCTGGGTTCGTCAAGGAACAGCACCTTGGGATGGTGCGCGATGGCGCGCCCGATCTGCAGACGCTGCGCCAGACCTCCGCTCAAGGCCTGCGGATACGCCTTGGCACGGTCGCTCAGGCGAAACTGCTCCAGCAACTGCGCTGTGCGGGCCTTAGCTTCGACGCGCGACATTCCAAAGTAGAGGCAGTGAAAGAAGATGTTCTCTTCGACGGTGCAGGACCGATCTAGCGTGTTGTACTGCGGCACCACCCCGATCGATCGCCGCGCAACAGCTGCATGTGCAACGACATCCACGCCAGCAATCCGCACTGAACCGGCAGTCGGGAGCGCCCGCGTCGTCGCAATGGAGATCGTCGTCGTCTTGCCCGCGCCATTCGGCCCAAGCAACCCGTAGATCTGCCCGGCGGACACACTCAGGTCGATTCCATCGACCGCAGTAACCGGGTTTTTGCCGCTGTAGACCTTACGCAGGCCCCTAATCTCAACGATCGTCTCGCTCACGCTTCCCCCAGCAAACCGATTATAGGGTGCCCCTTTCGTGAAGCAAACAAAGCCTCAGGTGTACGCTATTAAAAAGCAGGAGGTATTCCCGATGGCAGCCTTGGCAGTCGCTCCCGCCGTCTCCGTAGACGAGTATCTCCGGTCGGTCTACGAGCCGGACATGGATCTGGTAGACGGTATGCTGGAGGACAGAAACGTGGGCGAGTTCGATCACTGGAGAATCCAGCGTGCTTTGCTGGAGGCTCTGGCAAAGGGCGAAAAGCTCGGTGGGTACTTCGTAGTACAAGAAACCCGCCTGCAAGTCTCTGCAGACCGCTTTCGCGTTCCCGATACCTGCCTGATTCCAAGGGACCAACTGCCCAAGCGCATCATCCATCAGCCTCCTTTGCTATGCATCGAAGTTCTTTCCCCCGAAGACCGCGTTATACGAACACGCGCGAAGTGCCAGGACTACTTGCGAATGGGTGTGCCTGAGGTCTGGATATTCGATCCCGAATCACGCACCGCATCTGTCCTGCGTGGTGACACCATAACGGAACATCGCGAAGGCTCACTGCGACTTGAGGGAACACCCATCGAGCTTCCGTTGGCCGACGTTTTTGGAGCGCTGGACTTATCATAGATAGCGGTGCTTCTATGACTTTGATCCAGCAAGACGACCTTATCGAAAGCGTGCGCGGCGCGCTGCAATACATCAGCTACTACCATCCCGTCGATTACATCGAAAACCTCGCTCGTGCCTATGAGCTGGAGCAGTCGCCCTCCGCCAAAGACGCGATGAAGCAGATCCTCGTCAACTCGCGCATGTGCGCTGAGGGCCATCGCCCTCTCTGCCAGGACACAGGAATCGTCACCGTCTTCATCAAGCTGGGGCAGGAGTGCCATCTCGTCGGCAAAGATGGTGGCGCGGCTACCATGAGCCTGCAGGAGATGTGCGACGAAGGCGTGCGTCGTGCCTGGCTCGACCCGGACAACAAGCTGCGTGGCAGCATCCTTGCCGACCCGGCCTTCAGCCGCAAGAACACCAAGGACAACACACCCTCCGTCGTTGAAGTGTCTCTGGTCAAGGGCAATACGGTCGACGTGACCGTCGCAGCCAAGGGCGGCGGCAGCGAGGCGAAGTCGAAGTTCGTGATGCTGAACCCGTCGGACTCCATCGTCGACTGGGTCCTCAAGACCGTTCCCACCATGGGCGCAGGCTGGTGTCCGCCGGGGATGCTCGGCATCGGCATCGGCGGCACGGCCGAGAAGGCCATGCTGCTGGCCAAGCAGGCGCTGATGGAAGACATCGACATGCAGGAGCTCAAGCAGCGCGGACCGCAGACGAACATTGAGAAGCTGCGTGTCGAGATCCACGACAAGGTCAACCAGCTCGGCATCGGAGCGCAGGGCCTCGGCGGCCTTACGACCGTGCTCGACGTCAAGATCAACGAGTGGCCAACCCATGCCGCCAATCTGCCTGTCGCGATGATTCCCAACTGTGCTGCCACACGCCACGCACACTTCGTGCTCAACGGAGACGGCGCGGTCTCGCTCACTCCGCCTTCGCTGGAGAGCTGGCCGAAGCTGACCTATGATGTGCAGGGCGCGAAGCGCGTGAACCTCGACACCCTGACGCACGACGAGGTGAAGACCTGGAAGCCGGGCGAGGTGGTTCTGCTCAACGGCAAGCTGCTCACGGGCCGCGACGCCGCCCACAAGCGCCTGACCGATATGCTCAACCGCGGCGAAAAACTGCCGGTCGACTTCAAAAATCGCTTCATCTACTACGTTGGCCCTGTCGATGCGGTGCGTGACGAAGCTGTCGGCCCAGCCGGCCCCACCACGGCAACGCGTATGGACAAGTTCACTCGCCAGATGCTCGAACAGACCGGACTGTTGGGCATGGTCGGCAAAGCCGAACGCGGCATCGCGGCCATCGACGCCATCCGCGACAATGAGGCGGTGTATCTCATCGCCATCGGCGGAGCGGCGTATCTGGTCTCAAAGGCGATCAAGCACTCGCGCCTTGTTGCCTTCGAAGACCTCGGTATGGAGGCGATCTATGAGTTCGAGGTTGTCGATATGCCGGTCACAGTCGCGGTCGATACCAAGGGCTCCAGCGTCCACATCACCGGGCCTGAAGAGTGGAAGGCCCGTATCGCGCACAGCCTGGCAGTGGGCGGCGTGCCGATTCTTGGACAATAGATCGTGTGCTTGCTATCTTTGCTTTTCGAAGCAACGGCCTTTTTCGGCAACCGCTAAAAAATCGCCCGCCTCCCCAACGCTAAAGCGTCCGGGAGGCGGGCTTCGTACTGCATCGGTCAGCTCACATCTACCTTCTTTGCAACTGCGTTAATACCCGATATGGTGCAGATAGAACACCGCGCAACTGGCCATCAGGCAATAAACCCCGAACAGATACCAGCGTCCATTCTCCAGCCATGAGCTCAGCCACCGCAGCGCGGCGAGTCCGGCGAAGAACGAGAAGACCATACCGAGCAGGGAAGCAACCAGGCTGGCGTGCAGATTGATCGATACCCCTGCGGCTGCCGCTTCGTGCGAAGCCTTTAGCAGACGCAGTGTCTCGCGGCCGACGACCGCCGGTGTGAGAATCACGGCCAGCGCAAAGGAGAAGCGCTCCGCGCGTTCCCGGTTCGCTCCGGTGAGCAAGCCGGTAGAGATGGTCGAGCCCGAACGCGAGAATCCGCGGAATGGAAGGCTCAAACCCTGGACGGCTCCCATCCAGCCGGCTTGAGCAAAGGTGACGTTGTCGCCCGAGCGCGCGACGGAACGATCATAGGCGTTGGTCGCGACAGCCTTAGCCTCGCGCTCCTTCATGCCTGCCCACAGAATCAACAGGCCAACGGCAAACAGCGCGTATGCGACCAGGTCGAGACGGCCGAAGAGATCTTCGATCTGCGCCTTGGGAGCGTTGGGAAAAGCGAGCTTCGCGATGATCTTCTGCAGAGGATAGCCGATGACTGCAGTCAGTACCGTCGCCCAGATCGCGCGAATGGCGAAACGCCTGAAGGCGTCGCCGCTGGAGAAATAGGCTCGTTTCCACTGCGACCAGAAGTAGAAGATGACGGCGAACATCGTGCCGGTATGTAGCATCACCAGCACCAGAGTCATCTCTGGAGAGGAGGGATCGAGCCCCAGCAGCTTTTCGGCGACAACGACGTGGGCGGAACTGGAGACGGGCAGTAATTCGGCGAGGCCCTGAACGATGGCCAGGATCAAAACCTTCAGGAGAGACATACGTAAATTCTAAATTGCTTCTATGACGTATCAACAAATACGTCATAGGAACTAAGGCCTGTTTCGTTCAGGGCACCGGCTTAAAGCCCATTCTGGGCGCTGTCGAATAGGTGCTGTAAATGCTTCTATTGCAGTGCGGCTTGAGCCACGTACTGGAGTGGGCTCAGGGTTGAAGTGCAATATCTCAGAAAAGGAGATAGTTGTCATAGGCCGAAGAATGATCAACATCCGGACTACGAGAAGCGGATGGATATTGATCGAAACGCAATGGACGCTGGGGATGAAAGCCCGCGTCGATAGCGACGGACTTCATCGATTACGGTCGACCAAATTGCGATGGTGATTCGGTCATTTTTGTGGTGTATCAGAAACATCCATGTTGCATATATTTCTTATACGCCACGGTCTGTGGCCGAGGTCGTGACCAGGACAGCACAACCTTCCTGGACGCACACCCACATTTGCAAAGAGCCTATCTCCTTTATTAACAAGCTTTAGAGCGTCTCATCGAGTGACCTTCCGGTGGCTCGGCAGCCTCTCGATGAGGGTCGAAAACCTACGCCTCTCCCGAATGCAACGACACTTTTTTGCCAACATCTGAATTTGTTGACATTAATCCGAATCAACCTCAATCATCTGGTTCCAGAGATCATCCATTCAATGCCGCTAACCAAGACCACAGCTACCGTTTTTTCCGTCACTCCAGTCGTCGTGGGCGGAAAGACGTCCCTGACCTTCATCTGATTCGCCGGGCCCTCATCGCTGAGCACCAGGGAGAGCCTGTGTTATGCCTAAGACCGCACCATCGAAGCAGCCCTCCACCGCACCGAGGCCCGTGCCGCCAGACGCCGTTCGCGTCTGGCGAGGGTTCCGGCTCGACACACTCACCTCATCCGAATTCCTCACCGCGCTCGGCACGATTTTCATTCCGGTGACTGTCCAGTTGCAGCGCCTCTACTACCTCACCGCCTACCTGCCCACGGTGCTTCCTACCAGCAAGCCGACTGGCGTTCCCGATGAGATCGCGCTCGTCTTTTACGACAAGCAGCAGTCGTATACGGATACCTCAAAAATCGTCGCTGGCCGAGCGTATTCCTCACTGCACAAAACCGTGTTCGCCTTCCCAGCCAGCCTGAGCGGCTTTCCGGTGTTGCTTGGTTCGGCGGTCTCGCTCGATCAACCGTACTTTCTCTTTCAGAACGCGGTCGACTGGCAGCAAGGCTTCACACAGGTTTTCGTTGGCGTGCGCCCCGAATCCGTTAGCGTCTCCGACTTCGTTGCGGAACTCACGGCATTCCTGCAAAAGGAACAGAAGCAACCGGCGACCGGTCTCGATGGCGCCATTGCCTGCGTCTCCAGCCAGTACGTCGTCTATTGGGAGCACTGGCAGACCGCAGCGCAATCCTTGCAGGGATCAATCTCCGACCTACAACAGCTCGCCACAAGCGTTCTGCTACAGCACCACACCAGGCAGTCCGTCAACCCGTCGCTGACGGACCACTACGAGGGTCTCAGCAACGTAGAGGGCAAGAGCTATAACACCACGTGGAAGGAATAATCGCTGACGCCCCAGACGTTGCCAACGACCTTGAAGGAGAGACCTGGCTCGGCGTTCAACACGCTGATTCATGATGATTCGCCTGCCTCGACCAGCTCCCATATTCGCGCGAGATGATGATCGTCGTGTTCGGCGACAAAGTACAAATGGTCCACAAGACGCATCGGCGTCTTCAAACGCGGATGCGGAATGGCTCGAGCCAGTAAGGAGGCGTCAAGCTCATTCACACGCTTCAGTAGCTTTTCCCTTGTCGCGCGGAATCCCTTCAGAATCTCTTCCAGGGAGCGCGCATTGTGGTTCGCCTCATCGGTCTTGCGATTCTGCAGGTCCGTTACAGTGAGTTGATCGCTGGCTGCCACATAATCTTCCACTCGCGCCAGCCACAGGGGCTCGAGGTCCAGCAGGTGACCGACCTGTTCCTGGGCCGACCACTTCTCCTGCGGCTTCTCGATCAGGATTTTGTGAGGACGGCCACGAAGCGTCTCTTCCAGCCTGGCCGGAGTGCCGCGCAAACGCGCACACAGGTTGGGATACAGCTCGACCGGAAACGTAAACTCAAACTTGCGCTCAAACCAAAGGGGTATCTGACTCATAGACTCTGCCGACTGGATAGGTAGCTCCCGTAAATCTCTACCTCATTGTCGAACAAAGGTGACCTGCTTTACCAGAACCACTAGGCTTTAAACTCCAGCCCTGCCTCGGCCAGAGCCCGGTCCAGCATCGGAAAGGACGCAGGTCCAATCCCATGCAGCTTCGCGATCTCTCCGCGGCTCCATTGGGCAAGATCGCTCGCCGAGAAGATCTTGTGATGAAGGAGCGCTCGCTGCGCAGGCTTCGAAAATTTTGCGAAACAGGCATTCAATCGGGGGTCTATGGTCTTCTTGGGTTCGCTCATCATCCAGCAACTCCTTGCCAAATAGGGATAGGGCCCTTCGCAGTCTAGGCTCTGAACAGTTTGACTGGCTACAGCATAGTTGTGCGGACGTGACACCAGCGCCTCACGCCCGAGGCGCGATGTTTCTACGAAGGAATACGGTTGCCTGTGGGTTGTCGTTATAGCGTTCGCACGAAACGTACCCGCGTCTCCGATACAGAGCGATAGCAACTTTCAGATCGTCATAACTATCCAGGTAGATCCACCGCAGATTCTGGCTGCGGGCGAACTCTTCCTGGGCGTCCAACAGTTTTTCTGCAATGCGATGCCCCCGGCTTGCAGGCTGCACATACAGACGCTTGCACTCCCCGGCGAACGGAATCGAGTCGAGTGCTCGGAGCACAACACACCCAACAGCCTTCTCTTCCAGATACGCAAGCCACACGCCGGAACAGGGATCATCGATGATCTTCTGAATCGCTTCAGGGGTGTCGCGCTGGACGACGTGAACCGCCTCGTAATACTCCTGCAGCAATCGAATCGCGTCGTCGTTGGGTTGGGACAAGCGAACGATTCGAACCGAGCCAGCTTTCGGTTCGCTCAGGATAGAGCGAATCTTCGCGAGCGATTCCAGCAGCACAGCGCGGTCCGCTGAGCTTACGTTCGCCAGCAGCCCTTGTATCTGGAGCGCCGACTGCTCGTTCAGCCACGCCACCGTGCTCTCTCCCGCAGGCGAGAGCGTAAGCAGCTTCTCCCGGCCGTCCTGCGTGGAGGCCGTCTGGCGCACCATCTTTCGCTTGGTGAGCAGCGCAAGACTTCGACTGATGTAGCCGGCATTAAGGCCAAGCGTCTCCCGCAAGGAGGACGCCGTCAGCCCGGGACGAGCTCCAATCTCATACAGAATGCGAGCTTCCGTAAGCGAGAGGTCTCCGCCGAGATGCCGCTTCCGCAACAAGCCCAGCCGCGCCGTGTAGAAACGATTGAACTCCCGAACCGCGAAGATCTGCTCCTCTTCCTTGAGATTGATCGACATAGACAGAGTCTAAGCTCAAATAGTTGCTAAAAGCAACTATTTGAGTGCCACTCAGGAAGGTCGTTTTACGGCAAAGTCCAACAGAAGGTATCTCTGCTACGCCAGCGTCCTAAGACGCGATACAACCTGCTCCAGCTCGCAATATCGATCGACAGCATTCCGGGCAAATTCGCCATAGACGGGATCTACGAGAAGCGAGGGATCGACTAGAGCGCTGGGTTCGATCAGTACGAACTCTGTCTTGTTTATGGTGGCCTTCGCCATCTTGTCCATCCCTTCCGCCATCTTGCTCCGCATGGCAATCAGTTCGGGTTGTGTGAGGAAGTTGAGGTCTTCTTCGCGGTGAAGAACGGAAAACTGATTCCAGAAGAAAGCGACCAACGTCAGCGAAGCATTCAGAATCATCTCGCTGGAAAGAAGATGTTGTTTCACATTGACGCCGAACTCATACTCCACCGTTTCGCTCATGGTTCGGATCGTGCCTACAGTTTTGCCGATCCGGTCGCGCAAGGCATCGGCATGGTGTCGCAGTTCGGAGATATTGCGCGTGACGTTGGCCATCCGCAGATACTCCGACGAATTATCCATCATGGAGGCCAGAGAGCCTCGCATCGCAGTCACAGTGCGCACCGGCCAGAGCAGATCGAAGACGAAGGCCATGACCACGAGCGCCAGCAGGATGCCGATGAGACGGTCGCGCGCCGGGGCGAGCTGAATCGGTGCGCTGAAGCCCTCGAAGGCTACGATGTAGAAAGCAAACGCGATCTGCAGCCCCACGTAGTTGAACTGGCGTCCAGCCGCCCACCACGCTGAAAGCATCGCGATGGCGGCGATGAGCAAGACCAGCGAGGTGATGGAATCCATGTGGGGGAAGAGGTAGATCGTGGCTCCCAGTCCCAGAATGAGGCCGCCGATGATAGCGCCAACAAGGCGGAAGATGAGCTTTTGCTTGATGGCTCCGCTGGTGCTAAGTCCGGAGATTACAACCGTGATGACGGAGGTGGATATGCCGGGCCAATCCACGGCTCGGACAATGATGTAGCAGATCGTAGCGCACAAGCTGAGTTTCAGTGCGAAGGTAACAGTCTCTTTCCGCGTGAAAGCGCCGGGAATAAAGAGGGGAACCTTGCTCGAAGGCAGCGCAACCAGTTCTTTGTTCCTCTCTCCTGCGATATCCGCGGGCATGGAGAGGATGGCGTGCAGGTTTTCATCGACGCGGTCGAGGAGGTTGATGGACCCTGCAAATTTTTGTTCTTCCAGCTCCTCAGACGTTGGTCGAATGTCATGGATCAGGTCAAGACAGAGTGCAGCGATGTGGCCGCAGCGCCGCTGCAGTTCAGGGGCCGTAACCGTGAGATTCTGCGTACCGAAGGCAGCGGAGACATCCATCAACTGCGCGAGCATGGTAATGCGAACGCGTGTGCCAATAGGGAGCGCACCAGGATCGAGTTTGCGGTCGACGATGATGTTATAGAGCTGCAGCATCCCGTTCTGTCCGGAGGCAGCGAGACGCGAGACGCCAATAACGGCGGGAACGAGTTGTTCCCGCGAAGCTCCTTGCGCATACAGAGAGAACATCTTGCTGAGTGCTTCGTAGCGAATCCTGCGCTGTTTCTGCAGCTCCGCGGCAGGGTCTCTGGTTCCGAAACAATACTCCACGGCGACTGAACACAGCACGGCAATCGAAACGGTTCCGATGATGTAGAGCGATTGTTTGACGAGAAAGCCGGACGGGGCGTGGGTCTCCCAGAATGCGATCAGCGTGCAGTAGATGAACCCCCAGGTGGAGGCCAGCACGGTGATGTTCGTGGAGAGCATCAACATTCCGGAGAGGAAGACGACGATCGAGACGCTCAGCAGCCGTGCCATGGGATTGTTGTCCGAAAGGGCAACGACTGCGATGACGGTAGCCACAGTAAAGGCGAACGCCACTACGGAAAAGAGGCCGGACCGCAGAGAGACAGACGGTGAGTCACGCCCCACGAGAAAGACGAAGTAAAGACCTATCGAGGCAGAGGGCATCCTCAGGGTCATCAGAAGAAGGAGCGTGATGACGGTGGAGAGAACAATGCGCAGGGAACTGTTCAGCCGCCCCGGTGTCGGCTGCAGGTCCTGCCAGAAGCGATCGACCCATGTTCTTAGGCTTGTATTTCCGGGGCTTGCGGCCATGCCGTTACCTCACGACCGTAACGGCTGTGGCTCCAATGCGGAACAGGTTTGGATCGGGATCGTCAATGTGGATGCGGACAGGAAATCTCGCCGAGAGATGCACCCAGTTGAGGGTGCGCTCGATGTTGGGCAGGCCGCCGGCGACACTGCCGTCTTCGGGAAAGACACCATAGCCGATGCTCTCCACATGGCCTCCGAACTTGCGGTCCGGGTGCCCCATCACGTAGACGTCGACATGCGAGCCGAGGTGAATGTTCTTCAGCTTGGACTCGCGATAGTTGGCAACGACGTACCAGTTACGGCTATCGATGAGAGTGAATATCGGGACGCCGGGACGGGCATAGGCGCCTTCGGAGATGTTCATGTTGGTGACGTAGGCATCGAAGGGTGCGAGTACGCGTGTGCGCTCAAGATCGAGCCGTGCGCTATCGACTTTGGCGGCTTTGGCCGGCCTCTCTGCCAGCAAGGTCTCTACGCGGTCCACCGTGTGGACGGCCTGTCCCAGCCGAGCCTGCGACTCGACGGCCGTGTTCCCGGCTTGTTCGTGCTGCAGTATGGCCTGGTTGAGTGCAGCCTGTGACTGGATGAGTGCGGCCTGAGATTCGTCGAAGTTGCCCTGGGCGACGCGCACGGCGGTGTTAGCCTGATCGACCTGATCCACTGTGACGTATTGTTTCTGCAGCAAGGGCTGGATGCGGTTGAGATCGTTGGTCGCATACTTCAACCTGGCCTCGGCAGCGGCTTTGGCGGCTTGCGCGCGAGTGACAGCGGCCTTGGCCAGATCGATGCTGCTGCTGGCGGTTTGAATGCCGGTCCGCGATACATGGAGTGCCGCACCGGCTGCGTCAACAGCGCTGTTCTGCGCAGCGATCTTTCTGTTCTCGTCGATGATCTGCTGTTCGAGCAGCTCCTGATCGGCCAGCGCCTGCTGCAACGCATACTCATAGGGGCGCGGATCGATGACGAAGAGAAGGCCACCCTTCTTCACGAAGTCGTTGTCCTTGATGGGCAACTGGACGAGCCGTCCGCTAACCTCCGGAGCGATCTCAATATAGTTGGCCCATACATTGGCATCGTCGGTTCGCGGATGAAGATCGACCTGATAGACGGACAGCAGAAGAGTGAATGCAGCAGCGACGACAACACCGATGAGGATCCAGCGGCCGAGTCGTTTGCGAGGAGTGCTTTGCGTCTCTTGATCCATAGGATGTCCTTAGCGAAAGAAGATCAACCACAGCAGGCAGCTGAACAGGATGACCAGAGCAGGGTAGAAGAGCGCGACCGGTCCGATCTCCGACTCGAATTTGTAACGCAGCAATACGAGCCGCACGATGCACGCGAGTACGATGGCGATGGTAAGGCACACCATCCAGACGGGAAAGAAAGAGCCGATGATATCGACCGATGGCGCACGGCCACAGCCGGTGCAAAGCAGACAGATCGTTGAAGCGAAGATCAGAGTTCTTCGGGTCATCGTGGTTGGCCATCCTGGGGTTGCAGGGTTGATGTCGGGGTTGACGTTGTGGATGTCTTTGTTGCGGGGGGCAAAGGCCGCAGCAGGTTGCCGGTGCTGAACTCCAGGTCGACGGCCTCGAGAAACAACTGCGAACGAGCCGAGACGCCGGAGGAACGAGCTTGCGCCAACTGTCTCTCAGCGGTCACGACGTCGATAAGGTTCTTCACTCCGTACTTGTAGGCTTCGAGCGAGGCTGAGTAGGAGGAGTTGGCGGAATCGAGGAGGGCCACTGCTGCCTGCTGTTTTCGAAGCGCAGACCGAAAGGCGATGTAGGCCGTCCAAACTTCGCGTGTGGTCTGGTCTCGCTTCTCGCGCAGCTCGTCCTGAGCCTCTCGCTTCTTCGATCTGGCCGCGGCGAGTTCGTTTTTGCGTGCGCCTCCGTCAAACAGCCGCCACTCCACGGCTACCTGTGCCGACCAGGTTGGCTCACTTGCAGCGCCTAGCTGGCCGTAGTCCGCAGTGGGCCAGACGGAGGTCTGCGCTGCGTTAGCTGAGAGCGAGATCTTCGGAAGGTACTCGGATTTGGCGGCGCGAATGGCATCGTCGGCGGCCCGTATCTCCGCTACCTGCGCCATCAGATCAGGACGGTCTGCCATAGCGCGTTTGATCAACTCATCGATCGGCAGGGTCAGGGCATCGGGAAGAGGAGCATTCTTCTGTCCGTCGATGGTGATGTCCGGTGAAGGCTCGACACCGAGCTCTTCCGTCAAGGTGACGCGCGCAATCTTCTCGTCCCCATCGGCTGATTCCAGGTCGAAGACAGCCTGCGAGGTCTCTGCGCGTGCATTCAATACGTCAGGCAGTGTGGAGCGTCCATTGAGCAGCTGTGCCTCGGCGGCATCCTGAGTGGTTTGAGCGGTCTTCAGCGTCTGTCGTGCGGCCTCAAGCCGTTCCTGTTGCGTGAGCAGTTTGTAGTAAGCGCTGGCGACGGCGAAGGCGACCTGTTGGTTCGCCTGGATGAAGTTGGCGCCGGCGGCCAGCTTCTCAGCCGTCGCGGCATCTACCTTCGCCTCGCGTTTGCCGAAGTCGAAGATGAGGTAATCAAGCGTAACCTCGGGCACGACTGCCGGGACTTCCACCATGTTGTAGCCACGCGGAGATAAGGGCTCTGGAAAGGGATTGACGATGCGCTCGTCTGCGAAAGCCGCGACTCCGGCAAGGACAGGGAAGTAGGCACTCTTCGCGACACCGAGCTCTTCGGCCTTCTGCTTGGCATGTTCCCAGACGATGCGGGTGTGGGGGTTGTTGTGCTCGGCGATGTCGATCAACTCGGCCAAGGTGTAGGAGTGGGCGGGGTCAAGCTGGGCGACTCCCTCCAGAGGAATCGCATGCGCGGCGCAGTCAGCTGCGGCGCTCGGTGTTGAGGCAATGCCGGCGCATTGAGCCTGTGTGCTCGTAGGGCTGAGGCAGGTAAAGGCGAGAAGAGCCCCCCACAACGGCAGGCACAGCCCGCGCTGTTCTAGACGCGCAGTCAGGTGTGAGTAACGCGTGATCGAGCTTCGCGCGATGGCTCGTGTCAACACAAAGCATTCCCCCAGATCCATGTAGAGTGCATCATAGCCAACACTCACCGCAAAACCCAATGGCGAGCAGATAACGAACGAGAAATTTTCTTAAATATTACGTGAAGCATGGATGAGGTTTACGGATTCCAGTTTCTTGAAGGATGCGCCAGGATGTATAACTAGTCCACCCCCTATAGCTGGAACCGGTCTCGGATTTCGATGAAACGGTTCAAGTGATGCCTTTCTAGAGGACGTTGTCTCTTTATGATCAATCCCTTTCGCGGTACTTTGCTTCGAGTTTGTACCTTCTCTTTGTGCGGCCTGATCCCGGCCTTGATGGCTTGTTACCCTTTGAGCGCGCAGGAGCATAGGTATGTCGTCGTGGATCAGGATGCCTCAGGCCCGGCAGGTTCCGACATGATGGCGCTACTGGTCTTTCTGCAGTCTCCCCAGGTCAAGCTGTTGGGTATCACTGTCGTTACGGGAGATGCGTGGCGCGAGGAAGAGATGGCTCATACCCTTCGTCTTCTGGAGTTGGTCGGGCGCACCGACGTCAAAGTTTACCCGGGTGCCGAGTATCCTTTGGTCCGCACTCAGCAGGAGACCCACATTAGCGAGCAACTCTATGGGCGGTCTGCGTGGCTGGGTGCGTGGAGTCCTCATGGTCATGCTGCCAACGTCATTCCTCCCATGCCCGAAGGTGCGCCGTCCACCAAGCCCGCAGAAGAAGATGCTGCCCATTTCATGATCCGCATGGTGCATCAGTATCCGCATCAAGTGACGATCTATGCTGCTGGCCCGCTTACCAATGTCGCCCTGGCCATCCGGATCGATCCACAGTTTGCGGGGTTGGCTAAAGAGTTAGTCGTGATGGGTGGAAGCCTTAATCCGCAGACGTCAGACCAGGAGTTTACTGACGATCCACGCCACGAGTTCAACTTCTGGTTCGATCCTGAAGCCGCGAGCATCACGCTGCGTGCCCCCTGGGCAAAGATCATCGACACTACGGTCGACGTCTCCCTCCAGAGCAAGCCCACCGAGCAGATGATTGCCTCCTGGGAGCACCTGGATTCTCCTGCTGCGCGGTACATGGTCAAGTACACGACGCACCCTGTCGGGTCCTACATGTGGGATGAACTGGCTGCGGCCGCCTGGCTCGATCCCTCTGTCATTACTGGCGAACGCTACGTCTATATGGATGTAGATACGAGTCGCGGTCCAACCTATGGGGATACGTTGATCTGGAACGATAAGGATAAGCCGGTTATCACGCTTCAGAAAGTCCACGCACAAATGAATGTCGACTTTCCGAAGCTGGAAAAGAAGTTCTACGAGTTACTGTCAAAGCCCGCGCCGGGTGAAACTAACCCTCTTATGCCTGCAAAGCCATAGAGTGTTTTTCCTAGAGGTGTTGACCGAAAAAAAAGATCTATACGCCGTTTTTCCCAATAAAAACGGCTCTCGTAGAACTCATCCGGTTCGCAGTAACAGGGAAAATACTCTAGCAGGCATGCGCTGTCCGATGGAAAGAGTAAAGCCTGCAGAAATGCAAGAGGCTCGTTCCGCCATGCATTCTATGAACCGTCGCCGCTTCGTATCTCGGGGGTGCCTCACACTCGCCGCAACCACCGTTGCCTCATCAACAGCATTCGGACAGATCGAGAGAGCTTCAATGATTGCCAGCCACAGCGCAGGGCCAAGACGGATCGTCATCGATACCGATCCTGGGGTCGATGACGCCTTCGCGCTCTTCCTCGCGATGACTTCCCCGGAGCTGAAGATTGAGGCCATTACAGCAGTTGCGGGGAACCTGCCTCTTTCGATCACTCTTCCCAACGCGCTTCGGCTGGTAGAGATTGCAGGCCGCACGGATATCCCGGTTGGAGCCGGCGCTACGGCTCCATTGGCGCGTCGCCTGGTTACTGCAGACGTACACGGAGAGAACGGGCTTGCCGGGGCAGCGTTTCCTGCGCCATCCCTCAAGCCAGTTCCCGAACATGCTGTTGATCTTCTCCGCACGATTATTGAAAAGAATCCTGGAGAGATAACGCTTGTGTGTCTGGGGCCGCTCACAAATATTGCGCTGGCGCTGCAGGCGGATACTGCGTTAGCTGGAAAGATAGCGCAGATTACGATGATGGGCGGTTCTATCTCCGGTGGGAACATTACCCCTGCAGCGGAGTTCAATTTCTATGTCGATCCGGAAGCCGCGGATATCGTCTTCCGATCCGGTGTCCCCATTGTCATGGTGGGGTTGGATGTAACCGAAAAGGTGACCCTTACCGAGACGCATCTTGCGAGGATAGAAGCAGGTACGGGGCCTGTGAGCAAGGCGATCGCGAAGATCGGACGCCTGGAACTCGAGATGGCTAGAAAGCGTGGGTCGGATGGCTTTCATATGCATGATCCCTTAGCGATGTCTTCGCTCCTCGACAGCGAGATTCTCCGCCTCGAAGATTACCTCGTCAAGATAGAGACCGCAGGGCTCTACTCCGCCGGAGCGAGCTATGGCTATCAACACAATCCCGTTCGAGGCTCCGCTCCGATGAAGGATGCCCCAGACGCCGGCAGTCGATCCGATGCAGCATTTCGTCCGAATGCAAAAGTAGCGGTCGGCGTGAACTCCGACCGTTTCTTCGAACTGCTGATTCCACGGCTCAGCAAAGCATGAAGCGGAGATGCTTATCTCGAACTCCGTGTATCTGGCAAAGAGGTAATGTGTTCAGACGAAGATCAAGAACCACCCCGGTGCATGTTTGGCTACTTCTGTTGATGTGCCCTGTTGCTTTCGGCCAGACAAAGCAGCGCGTTGATCTTATTGTGTCGGATGCAACCGTCGTAACGATGGACAAAGATCATCTCCTCCTAAAGGACGGAGCCGTCGCCGTCCAGGGGGATGCGATTGTTGCGGTGGATACAACCGCGTTCATCCGGGAGCATTTTGTAGCTGGAAAGATTGTCGATGCGAGGGGTGGCCTACTCCTCCCCGGTTTGATCAACGCTCATACCCACATGGGCATGAGCCTGCTGCGTGGGCTTGCAGAGGACCAGTCGCTGTCTGATTGGCTGAACAAGTACATCTTTCCTGCCGAGAGTCGCAATGTCACTCCGGAGTTTGTGAAGTGGTCCACGCAGTTGAGCCTGCTCGAGATGTTTCGCGGAGGCACAACTACGGTCGCGGATATGTATTACTTCGAGGATACGGTCGCTCAGACTGCGAAAGAGGCTGGGATGCGCGGGGTGCTGGGAGAAACAATTATTGGATTTCCTGCGCCAGACAATAAGACGCTGGCGGCAGCACTTCAATATACGGAGCAGTTCCTTAATCACTGGAAGAACGATCCGCTCATCACTCCTGCTGTTGCACCCCACTCGATCTATACGTGCCCCGAACAGATATTGATGGATTCAGCGGCGCTTGCCCGTCGTTACCATGCCCCCATTCTCATCCACATGGCAGAGGCGCCATTTGAGATCGAATTGTCTCGTCATCAGCATGGGCAGTCTACGGTTCAATACCTGGATCGAATTGGATTGTTAGGGCCTGACGTGGTGGGAGCACATTGCATCTGGGTGGATCATGCGGATATCCGCACGCTTGCAAGCCACGGGGTTGGCTGCTCCTACAATCCCTCCAGCAATATGAAGACAGCGGCGGGGCTCATGCCGGCCGTGGATATGCTGGCTGCGAATGTGGCCGTGGGTATCGGCACGGATGGCGCGGCGAGCAACAACAATCAAGACATGTTTGAAGAGATGGATCTTGCTGCAAAGCTACAGAAGTTCGGGCATATGGATCCCACAGTGCTCCCTGCCGAACAGGTCGTCTCTATGGCGACGATCACCGGAGCGCGAGCGCTTCACCTCGACGCTGAGGTCGGCTCGCTCGAGGTCGGTAAGAAGGCGGACATGATCGTGATCGATACCTCCGCTCCGCATGCCACTCCTATGTACGATGTCTACGCGGAGATCGTGTATGCGCTAAAGGCTGAAGACGTGCGAACGACCATTATCGGAGGCAAGCTCGTCATGGAAGATCGCACAATGCTCACACTGGACGAGAAGACGATCCTTCGAAAGGCTGCTGAATACAAGGAACAGATCCAGGCTTCGATCAAGCCGAAGATCTAGCACTTTTCTATCCGGTCGCAGTACTAGTTCTTTCTAGAAGGCTTATGCCCCACTCGCTTGACGGCATCTTGCAGAGGCGGCGGAGCGACAGAGGCTCGCAGGCGAAGCGCCGTGGTAAGGACTTGTTCTTTGCGCGGTCCTGTATCGCCCTGAATGCGATCGACGATCATCTGTGCAGCGACTGCGCCTAGTTGATATACCGATTGTTCCACCGAAGACAAAGACGGTGTGACGAACTCTGCGACATCGAGATTGTCGAAGCCTATAACGGAGATGTCCTCGGGGCAGCGTAGACCGAAGTGCCGGATAGCATTCAACGCGCCTAACGCCAGGAGGTCGTTTGCGGCAAAGATCGCTGTCGGCTGCGGGCGCATGTTGAGCAAGAGTGTGGCTTTCTGGTATCCACTCTCCTTATCGAACTTTCCTTCCTGGATATATTCGGGCTTCAGGGTAATCTTGGCCTGACGCAGAGCTTTGCGAAATCCTGCAACGCGCTCGCCGGAGTTGGTCAGCTGCGAGGAGCCGCCGATCATACTGAGGCGCTTGTGGCCGAGGCCGATCAGGTGCTTCGTGGCCTGGTAGGCGCCATCTTCATGCATGCTGGTCACTGTATCGCCCGTCCAGTGATGGGGTAGCCGATCCACATACACTACAGCGGATCCAGCTTTGCGATACTCCTCTGCAAGGGTCAGGGAGCCTTGTATGTTGGAGGTCATGATGATCAGACCCGAGGGCAGATAGGTCTGCATCTCGCGAAGATAGGTCTGCTCTTTTGTGAAGTCATTATCCGAGTTGCAGATAAACAACCTATAGCCGTTTTTGAAGGCGGTATCTTCCGCGCCTCTGACCACTGCTGCAAAGAAAGGATTCGAAACATCGGAGATGACCATCCCAATAATGTTCGTCTTATCGCGGCGCAGGCCTCGTGCCAGTTGATTCGGCTGATAGCCCAGTGACTGCACGGCCTCCTGCACGCGTTTGCGAAGAGGTTCGCGAACCGTGGGCAGACCGCTTAAGACGTTAGAGACGGTTCCCAGGGAGACGTCGGCAAGCCGCGCGATCTCCTTCATGTTCGCCAATGGCTCTTACCACCTTGTTTGTAAGACTTGTTGACTGCGGCCAGTATAGAGCACTATGGTTTGGGACCATTCCATCAAGAGAAGTATCGATAAAGGCGGTGTGAACGATGTATCAGCCTGAACAGTATTGGATCGTCCTGGCCTTCATGATTACCAGCATGCTTTGCTGGGGTTCGTGGGCCAACACCTTGAAGCTGTGTCCGCGCTTCCGGTTTCAGCTCTTCTATTGGGACTACTCGATTGGGCTCATCCTTGGGGCATTGCTCTGGGGCTTTACGCTGGGGAGTCATGGTGCCGTCGGTGCATCGTTTCTCGACGATCTGCGGCATATCGAGCCAGCCCGGGCCTTGTGGGCCGCAGCCGGTGGGGCTGTCTTCAATCTGGCGAATCTGCTGTTGGTCGCTGCTATCGATATTGCAGGCATGGCTGTGGCATTTCCTATCGGTATCGGCCTGGCGCTCGTGATCGGCTCTATTGGCGGATATGTGATTGCTCCGGTCGGCAATCCCTATCTGGTCTTTGGAGGGGTCTTTCTTGTGATCGCGGCGATTGTGTGCGACGCCTTGGCCTACCGGGTGCGCTCGAGTCCGGTGGCTTCCGTTCAGACACGAGGGATCGTCGTCAGCTTGATCGCTGGTGCGCTGATGGGAACGTTCTATCCGCTGGTGACGCGATCGATGTCGGGTGCAGGGAGAGTCCCAGGTCCTTATGCGATTACGTTTCTCTTTATCTGCGGAGCCGCGCTCTCCAACATTCCGGTGAACTTCGCCTTCATGAAGAAACCTGTCGATGGAACTGCGTCCCTCAAGATGTCCGAGTACTTTAGCGCCAAACCTCTGTGGCATCTTTGCGGAATTCTTGGCGGTATCATCTGGGCAACCGGTGGAGTCGCAAGCTTTGTCTCCTCCCGAGCCCACTCGGTTGGCTCGGCGGTTTCGTACTCTCTTGGACAGGGCGCCACTATGATCTCCGCTATCTGGGGGGTGTTTGTATGGAAGGAGTTCGCTGGAGCTCCCTCTAAGGCAAACCGATACCTTGTTGCTATGTTCCTCTTGTTTCTCTTAGGACTAGGAGCACTCGCTGCGAGTCCGATCTTCTAATACAAAACCTGGAGTATCTATGTTCGCTGGTTCCAAACCGGTAGTTGTTGTGGGCAGCATCAATACCGACCTCGTTGCACAGGCCGACCGTCTGCCCCTCAAAGGAGAGACGATCACAGGCAATTCCTTTCATACGTTTCAAGGCGGAAAGGGAGCCAACCAGGCTGTAGCTGCCGCGAAACTCGGTGCCAACGCGATCATGGTAGGCAAGGTTGGTTCCGACTCCTTCGGGGCAGAGTCAATTAGCCAGTTGACGGCCAGCGGGGTCGATTGCACACATATAGTGGTGGAACCAGGTGATTCAGGCATAGCTGTCATTACTGTCGGGGCCGGCGGCCAGAACACGATCGTCGTCATTCCCGGCGCCAACGCAGCCGTAACGCCCGCGTTTATTGAAGCGAATCGCGATGTCATTAGGACCGCGGGAATAGTGCTTGCCCAACTTGAGATTCCGATGGAATCGGTACTTCGCCTGGCCCAGATATGCCGGCAGGAAGATGTGCCACTCATGCTTGATCCTGCACCCGCCAGAGAACTGCCTGCCGAACTTCTTTCTCTGTGTTCGTGGATAACTCCCAACGAGACTGAGGCTCAGTTCTATGCGAGGGGGACTGCAGATGACGCACCTAGCAAGAACTCTTCCACCGTTGCTGCAGCCTTGCTGAAAACGGGTACCCACGGTGTTGTCCTGAAGCTGGGAGAACACGGAGCTTATATCGAACAAACCGGAGGAAGCGCCCTCCAGATACCGTCTTTCAAGGTAGCTGCGATCGATTCAACGGCGGCCGGAGACACTTTCAACGGGGCCTTCGCCGCGGCGCTCTCCGCAGGCCGCGATGTGGAGTGGAGCGGTCGCTTCGCCTCAGCGGCAGCAGCGATTTCAGTAACGCGCATGGGCGCACAAGCCTCCATGCCGAAGGCGGATGAAGTGATGCTGCTGCTGTCAGGACACTCTGACGTCAAACTCTAGACCTTGTCTCCTGTTGCAGAAGTTTGACTGTGACGAAGACTGCAGGAATCAAGAATACCATCGAGCCGACGACCCACATGATGACCGCGCCGGTGACCTGGTCCGCTTGAGGCGATATGTGAAATGGGTTTGGCTGTTCCACATAGTAGCTATAGATCGGCCGGTCGCAGAAGGCCAGGAACGCTGAGAGGGCCGTGTTCACGATGTCCGCAGCGACCAGGTAGGGCAGCATGTACCAGCCCGGGTAGCGTGCGTTCGTCGGCCAGGGGCGGATGAGCGGCCACCAGAAGAGAATCGATGAACCGAGGAAGCAGATGTGCTCGAACTCATGCCAGTGCTCGTGTTCGAGCGCGAAGTCATAGGCGGAAGGCACATGACAGCCGAGAAAGATCAGGTTCATGGCTAGCCATGCCACCCAGGGACGGATGAGAAAATGCCCCAGCGCGCGCAGCACCTTCGAGCGAAGCAATGGCCTTAGCGGCATGCGGACGAGTGCCCGAGGCAGGCCGCGCAGCAAGGGGACTGCCGGATATCCAAGCAGAAGCAGTGGAGGAACGAAGGACATCAGGAGCAGATGCTCCACCATGTGAGCACTGAGCAGTGCATCGGCGAAGCCATCGAGCGGTGAACCGATTGCGAGCCAGATGATGGCAAGGCCCAGCTGGAACGTACCCAGCCTCCATGCCGGAAAGAGCGTTGGCCGCGTCTTCCGGATGGCAAACCAGCCGCGTGTGTAGAGGATGGCCGTAAGCAGGATCGCTGTTGTAAGGAAGATGGGCGGTGACCAATCGTCAAAGATAGCCCGGTATTCAGGAGGCATTAATGTCCCTTGGCGGGCGCTGCCGGCGGCTCATTGGACGACGTCAGGCGCTGGGAGGCATCGATGGCAGGAGCCAGGTCATTGCCGCGCAGTGTGGTCAGAAAGTGGACGAGCGCAGTGGTCTCGGAAGGACTGAGCGCATTGCCGTAGGCCGGCATATTCCCGCCGCCCTGCAGGACCTGGCGGATGATCTGGTCTTCGGTCATGTGCGATGCAACCGAGTCCAATGCCGGGCCGCGCATCCCACCCGCTCCACCGATGGAGTGGCAGTTGCGGCACTGCTTGTTTTGCAGAACGAGCGCGCCTTCTCGCTCCAGCGGAGTGCGGTCTTTAAGATAAGCCGTAGGTACAGGGTCACTCGTCCAGGCGTTCATCACAGGACTCCACGGCGTGTACATTCCGAGACGGGTGAAGGCTCCGAGAATGACAGCGATGACCGCTACCATCAGCACAGCTACAGGGCGTCGCGACCAGTGCTTTTCGCCTTGGCCTGAGACGAGCGGCAGTAGAAGCATGGCGCCGATGCCCAGGACAGGAGCGATGAAGAGCACGGGCGTCTCAAGGCTCGGCGGCAGATAGGCCAGCACGGCATAGATCCAGAGGAAGGCAAAGTCAGGCTTCGGTGCTGTCTGGATGATGGTGGGATCCGGCTGACCAGTTGGTCCGAAGGGACCGAACCACAGCGCGCAAGCCATGACAGCGAGCATGATAGCCGCTGCGAAGAGTGAGTCCTTCCATGCGGCATCGGGAACGAAGGGGATGCCGCTTTTTTCGGTGAGCTGGTGATACTCGCGGACGTACGTCTTTTTGTTGACGAGGCGACCAGGCATTGGCCAATCGTTGATGCCGAGCCGCAACACCATCCAGATATGCAGGCCAACCATGGCAAGCAGAATGCCGGGAATGACGAAGACGTGCAGTGTAAAGAAGCGGGAGAGCGTAGGTCCGGCGATGATCGGGCCACCTAGCATCAGGTTGACGAGCGGGCCGCCGATCCAGGGAACGCGGCTGACAATGGATGCGCCGATGCCGAGACCCCAGTAGGCATCCTGATCGAAGCGCAGCACCTGTCCGGTAAAGGCCATGCCGAGCGTGAGAAGGAGAAGAAAGACGCCGATGATCCAGGTAAGTTCGCGGGGAAACTTGTACGCGCCGAAGAGAAAGACCTGTGCCATATGGATCAGCACAATGGCGACCATGAAGTCGGAACCCCAGCCGTGCATGGCACGCAGGAACCAGCCGAGTTTGACGTTATGGTCCAGGAACTCAAGACTGTTCCACGCATGGCCTGCGGTAGGAGCGTAGACGAGCGCGAGCAAAATCCCCGTCATGACCTGGAGAACCAGGATGACCGTCGCGGCGCTGCCGAAGACGTACCACCAACTGGCGGTGTTGGAGGGGACCTCGTGCTCTGCCATCTCGATGACTGGGCCGCCCAGCCCGAGCCGCTGCTCGAACCAGTTGTAGACCTCGATGCTGCGTCGCTTTAGCTCTGGCATGAGCTGCACCTCGGTTTGGGTAGTTCTGTTGCAGGACTGGTTCCCTCAAGCTGAATCAAAGGCGATTCGCTCTTTGCCTGGTTGGCGAGCGTCGGCATCTTGCCGGCGCTGATCACGAGGCTGCCCGAGACGATCTTGTACTCATACTCGAAGAGACCTCGCTCCGGCGGGCCGGAGGCGCGTGAGCCATCCTCGTAGTACGCGCCACCATGGCAGGGGCACATGAATAGCTTGGACTGCGCAAACCAGCGGACAGGGCAGCCAAGGTGAGCACAGTTGATCGCGAATACCTGGAATGTATTTCCGGAGACACGGCGAACCCAGCAGGGGATATCACCCGTCTGGCCGTCCCATGAGGTCGTTACTGGATTGCGGAAGTTGACCAGACGCGTTTCGCCTTCGGGGAAATCGCCAAGCGGACCAAGGTTGATCCATGAGTTATCGCTGGAGCTTTTCTTCAACGCAGGTCCCAGAAGATAGCCGAGGATGGGGACCGCGAGAACAGCGCCGACCGCTCCGTTTACCAGCAGCGAGAGCTTGAAGAGAAAGACGCGGCGAGAGTGACCGGCGACCTTTTCTGTCGCAGACGCCGGAGTCGTCGCAGATTCGGTCGTGGTGACCTGATCGTTGGGAGTCTGCTCATTCGGTGTCATTTTATTTCCACTCCTGTTTCATCTTCACGTTGGCGATAGTAGTCCCGGTTCACGGGTGTGTGCGATAGGGCTGGCCGGGATCGGATACACGTTTGGAGGCAAGCCACGCAACGATATCGGTAATCTGCTGGTCTGTTAGCGCTTGACTGGAATCGGAGCGCCAGTCCGGCATTCCTTCGTCGGGCCGTCCAGCGATGACGATGCTGCGAAGGTCCTGATCGCTGATGAGCGAGAGATACGACGGGTCGACGATGGAGCCGAGCTTGTGGGAGCCGGTCTTCGTTCCTTCTCCCGTATCTCCGTGGCAGTGCGCGCAGGAAGTGGTGAAGGCCTGTTGTCCATGCTCTGCATCGCCCGTCAGGGTGGCTGCGTAGGGCGGTGGATTCTGCCCAGCAAGAAGATTCGGCGTCCCCCAAGTCTGCAGAATGCCCTTGGCCAGCACCTCAATCTGCCGATCGGTCAACATGCCGCCGGCACTCTGGGCAAAGGGAGGCATCAGTTTGCCGGAGACGCCTTTTGCGATCGTGTTCTGCAACGTCCCCTCTCCACTGACCGCAAGGTAAACCGGATTCGCGAGTGAGATCGCTGCTCCACCTTTGCCATTTGTCCCATGGCACGCAGCGCAGTTCTGTTGATAGAGGGTAGGGAAGTCGAGAACTTCTTCAGGACGCACGACCTCAGGCCCCGGTCCGGGCCTGCCATGAACGTGGTCACAGCCAGTGAGGACCATACCGCCCACAGACAGCATGAGAGTGCCGAGCATCGTAAGTCTTCGAGAGGCAGGTCTCATTGAGAGTCGTCTTCCTTGTGAGATTTGTCGCTAGATTGATCGCTGTGGATACCGGCGCGAACCGCGAACGGAAGAGCTCGGAACTGCGGCGTCCGAACCTTGACCTGCAGATTCACGACGAAGCCGCAGACCAGGCCAAAGGCGATCTGCGAGACAACAAACCAGTACCAGTCGATGCGTGCATTAAGAATAGGGCTGATAACGCCTAGCGCTGAGTAGAGAATGCCCGTCCACAGCAAAGGGGCGACGAATCCCGCGGTAAGGATAGGCTTTCGTGGGAACATCGGGAGCATGGCGCCATAGAGAAGGCCGATGAGTATCGACGTGAGTCCGTGGATCGCGGTCGCGGCGAGGAGTCCATGCAGATGGAACTGTGCCAGGAAGGCGTCGCTCTCGCCTGCCCAGTGCACAAAGCCGCCCGCGGCCAGCAGATTCACCGCGTACCAGACGCTGTGATAGCGAATCAGGCCGAAGAGCGCCGCGGGCACAATCATCGCAACTCCGCCGATGATGCCACCCTTGAGTCCTGCTGTAATGCTGAACGTCTCGATCGGCAACAGCTTGCGATGATCGACTCCAACGGGCAGTTGGGAGCGCGTAGTGCGAGTGCTGGTGATCTCAATCACTCCAGCTTGAATGGGAACCGCGACATGCTGTTCATGCGGAAACATATCGAAGAACCAGCCAAAGATGGAGCGCAAGACCAGCACAAGGCCGAGCACGCTGACGACCCAGTGCGTCACCATCCCAGTGATCAGCAGGGCGAGGCCAAGAGCAAACACCATCGGCCAGGGTGTGGACGCTGGAAGGAGGATCGTGTCGCTACGATGCTCGTGGCTTTGATCCTGCGGATTCTCTTGTTCCATGGCACTCCTCCTTGTCCTTAGAAAGTCAGCGAACTATCTACCCAAAACATAGACAACCAGAAATACAACCACCCATACCGCGTCGACGAAGTGCCAGTACAACGAGAGCACCTCGAGCTTCTTTTCGTGTTCTTCTTTCAGATGGCCGGTCAGTGAGAATGCGAGAGTCGTCGAAAGCAGGATGAGACCTACAACAACGTGAGTCGCATGAAGACCGACGAGTGAGTAATAGGTCGTTCCGAAGAGGTTGGTCTGGATCGTCAACCCTTTTTCGTAGATGAGGTGATACCACTCGCGCGCGGTCGTGGCCAGAAAGATCGCTCCCAGCAGAACGGTTCCTGCAAGAAAGGCTGTGCAGCCGTGCAGATTGTTCTTGCGCAGCGCACTGCTGGCGAAGTGTACCGTGATGCTGCTCGAAAGCAGGCAGATGGTGCCGAAGATCGGCAGCTCCAGCACCTGCGCCGGTGTCGGCCCGCTAATGCTCTTGCCGATATAGAAGATGTAGGCGACGACGAAGATGATGAAGATCGCGGCTTCGGCCACGATCAGGCAGGCCATCCCCACCGTGCCGCGATACGGCAGCGTCCAGGGGGCTTCAATCGCGCCTTCAACGGGAATTGTGCTGGAAGTATTCATCATTCGTAGTCCGAGTCTGGATCTTCAGGGTGCTTCAGGTCCCATAGAGGCCGGCGGCTGTTGACCGTTGGCTCAATGGCAAAGTTATAGACGGGCGGCGGAGACGGCACAGCCCACTCCAGCGTCCAGGCATCCCACGGATCGTGGCCGGCTTCCTTGCCGCGATAGTAAGACCGCACCAGGTTGTAGCAGAAGATCAAAAGTCCGGCGGCCTGGAAGATGGCTCCGACGCCGACGATAAAATTCCACCCTCCCCACCCGCGCCCGGCCTCGTAGGTGTAGATGCGCCGCGGCATGCCCAGCAGCCCGGGCACATGCATGAAGTCGAAGGTGAGATGGAAACCGATCAGGAAGAGCCAGAAGTGCCACTTGCCCAGCGTCTCGCTCATCATCTTGCCTGTCACTTTGGGATACCAGTAGTAGAAGGCCCCAAAGAGCGCAAACAGGATCGACCCTACAAGCACATAGTGGAAGTGCGCCACCACGAAGTAAGAGTTGCCGAGCTGCCAGTCGAACGGAGCCGCCGAAAGCATGATGCCGGTAAGCCCGGCGATCAGAAACTGGAAGAGGAAGGCGACGCAGAAGATCATGGGAGTCGCAAAGATAATTTTGCCGCCCCATATGGTCGCCAGCCAGTTGAAGATCTTGATCCCTGTAGGCACGGAGATCACCATCGTGGCAAAGACAAAGAACGTATTGCCCGCCGCACCCAGGCCAACGGTGAACATATGGTGCGCCCATACGCTCAGGCTGATAAAGCCGATGGAAACCGATGCCGCCACCATCGCCGGATAACCGAACATGGCCTTGCGGGAGAAGACGGGGACGATCTCGTTGACGAAGGCGAACGCCGGCAGCACCAGAACGTAGACCTCCGGGTGACCGAAAATCCAGAAGAAGTGCATCCACAGTACAGCCGAACCGCCCGCCTGGGTATCGAAGAAGTGCGAGCCAATGTAGCGGTCCAGCGTCAGCATGATCTGCGCCGCCGTCAAGGGACTGACTGCCACGAAGACCAGGCTGGCCATCACCAGGTAGAGCCACGGCAGCAGCGGCATGCGGCTCATCTTCATCCCCTTGCACCGCATGCAGAGAATAGTGGTCACGATGTTGAGCGCGGTCCCAATCGATCCCACACCACTCAGAAAGACCGCCAGTGTCCAGTAGTCCGTGCTGTGGCCGGGCGAAAAGACCTTGGCTGTCAGCGGCGCATAGGCGAACCAGCCGACGTCTGGAGCCGACCCTGCGGCATAAAGTCCGCTCGCACCGAAGTAGCTGAAGTAGAGCAGCAGCCCGGCAAACGCCGAGACCCAGAAGCTGAACGCATTGAGCCGCGGGAAGGCCATATCGCGCGCGCCAATCATCAGCGGAACCAGGTAGTTCCCAAAGCCGAACAGAATGGGCATGCCGACGAAGAACACCATCGTCGTGCCGTGCATGGTGAAGAGCTGGTTGAAGACCTGGGGCGAGATGAAATGATTGTTGGGCACCGCCAGCTGAATGCGCATCAGGATCGCTTCAACGCCCCCGACCAGCAGGAACACGAGCGCGTAGGCGATATACATCAGGCCAATCTTTTTATGATCGACTGTCGTCAGCCATGTGTAGATCACATTCGGCCGCGGAGGGCCCTGTGGGGGCGCTTGCGTCTGATCGATTGCTTCCAACACAGGAGTTGCCATAATGCTGCTTCTTTCTAGTGAAGCTGTGTGAGATAGGCCGTAATCAAATCCAGATCATGATCGTTCAGGTGCATCGCTGGCATCAACGAACCGGGCTTCATCGTGTTTGGATCGTCGATCCATCTTCTTAAGTTTTCAGGATTGTTCTGAACCGCTCCAGCGGCAATGGTGTCGCGGCTGGCGAGATGCGTCAGATCGGGTCCAAACCGTCCTGTCGCTACCGTTCCTTTGACCGTATGGCAGTTGATGCAGGCATTGTGCATGAAGACTGTCTGGCCTGCTGCAGCGGTCGGATTCCCTGTGAAATCCTGTTGCGCCGGCTTCTGTTGCTGGCTGGCCCACGCCGCAAAGTCCTCCGGTGATTGCGCGTAGACACGCAGCAACATCTTCGCATGCTGCGTTCCGCAATACTGCGCGCACTGTCCGAGATAAAGACCCACGTCTGGTGGGTCGATCCACATGGTATTGACGCGGTTCGGAATCACATCCATCTTCCCCGCAAGGCGTGGCACCCAGAAGCTGTGGGATACATCGGCCGACGACATCGTAAGGTACGTCGGCTTGGGGTTCGCCTTGTCGCTGGTAGGGATGTGAAGTTCGTTGGCCGTCACGATTCCCAGCTTCGGGTAGCGATACTCCCACCAAAACTGGTGGCCGATGACGGTTACATCCATCGTATTGTCAGGCTTCGGGATAGCCTCGGTCCTTAGAATGACCCGTGTGGTTGTGAGGAACAGCATCACCACGATCAGGATCGGGATGACCGTCCAGGAGAGCTCAATCTGATTGCTTCCGTAGATCTGCGCCGGCTCATGATCGGAGTCCGAGGGACGATGCCGATAGCGGATCAGGGCATAGAGCAGCAAACCGCCCACCACAAGAAAGATGCCGAAGGTGACTGAGAGCACCAGCATCGAAAGGCCGAAGATCGAATGCGCCGGTGTAGCAGCGGGAGCGAAGATGTTCGTGGGAGACTGCGCAAGAGCCGTAACCGCAAACAGAGGGGCGAGGAACGCCATCCTCCAGAAAGCACGATTGCAGCAGGAAGCGGAGCGCCAAAGCCCGCCTTGGCAGGAACGTATCGCCGAACATCTGGAGAAGAGAGACACGGCAGTCTGACCCCGAAGGCGTTGAGTGGTTGAAAGAACCTAACAAATACCAGCGTCTGAGACGATGCTAAACCAAACGAGAGTCTTGCGGTTAAACCCTGTTCGAATCAAGTTCGAGTATCGGAGCATCCTACCGCTATGGGAGGTGAGATATTCCAGCCAACCGAAATGGACCGGCGGGAGTCGTATGATTCTCACAGGCGATTTGCAGAAAAACATGTGTTATCACGGTGACACGTGCTGATGTTCGGCGGTCCACCAGACAAGATATTCAACGATTCACCAGACAACTGGAAGAGGGAGAGGAACTGATGCAACTTGGAATGGTAGGGCTTGGAAGAATGGGCGCGAATATGGTGAAGCGGCTGGTCGCACACGACCACGAATGCACCGTATTCGACGTGTCGCCGAAGGTAGTAGAAGAACTGGCGAAAGAGAAGGGCGTCACTGGAGCCTTCTCATTGGAGGATCTGGTGAGCAAGCTGGCGAAGCCGCGTGCGATCTGGTTGATGATCCCAGCCGGTTTCGTGGACAAGACCATCGCCGGGATCGTTCCTCATCTGGACGCCGGCGACATCCTGATCGACGGAGGAAACTCCTACTATATCGACGACATTCGCCGCGCCAAGGAGCTTGCTCCCAAAGACATTAAGTATGTCGATGTGGGGACCAGCGGAGGCGTGTGGGGATTGGAGCGCGGTTACTGCATGATGATCGGCGGTCCGAAGGATGCGGTGCAGCACCTCGATCCCATCTTCAAGACGATCGCGCCTGGTATAGGAGACATCTCGCCTACTCCCGGACGTGAGAAGTTGGCCGACACGGCGGAACAGGGCTATCTCCACTGTGGAGATAGCGGTGGGGGCCACTTCGTCAAGATGGTGCACAACGGTATCGAATACGGAATGATGGCTGCCTATGCCGAAGGCCTGGGCATATTGAAGGCGGCGAACATCGGCAAACAAACCGGTGAGATCGATGCGGAAACGACCCCACTACGCGATCCCGAGCATTATCAGTACGACTTCAATCTGCCGGATATCGCTGAAGTGTGGCGTCGCGGCAGCGTAATCGCTTCCTGGCTGCTGGATCTGACGTCGTCTGCTTTGGCGGAAGATCCGCAACTCGTAAAGTTTGGAGGCCACGTCTCCGACTCGGGCGAGGGACGTTGGACCGTCAAGGCCGGAATCGACGAGGGCGTACCCACGCCGGTTCTAACCGCCTCGCTCTATGAGCGATTCACTTCGCGAGGAGATGCGGACTTTTCCAACAAACTTCTCTCCGCGCTCCGCTATGAGTTCGGCGGCCATCTCGAAAAGAAATAGCTCGGAACCCAAAGGGGCCGCATATCCCAGCCCAAGGCGAGGACGCAAAGCGCGACACAGACATTTGTGCCGCGCTTTGTGTCCAGCTTTTTTAGTCCCCGAAATGGTGTGGAGAAGCAATTGCCGTTGCACTTGCATTTGCTTTTCTAGTTGTCATTCCGAGCGTAGTGAGCGAACCTGCTTTCTCCCGCTTTTCGCTTATGCTGTCACAAATGGCATGCGTCAGCGTAAACCCTGTTTTGGGACCTTCTCTAAAAGCACTCTGGCTGAATCCCGCTTGCGGTTAGCTCGCAAACATCATCAAACTTCCTCTGGTGCAACCGCGCTCAAAGTGAACTCAACCACCTGAGTCCCAAGCCGCAGATGCCGTGCAGTCAGCCGCACGACCCCAGGCCTCTCCTGTGCTCGCACCCAGACCGCACCTGTACCACCGACGAGAGCGAAGGGATTGTCGCCAATCAATTCGCCGGGGCCCTCCAGCGTAAAGACGATGGGATCATTTGCCGAAGGGTGGACGTTCCCAAATTCATCCGTGACGCGCAGGACAACCCGTGTCGTATCCGCTCCATCCGCTAGAAGTTTTTGATCGTCGGGGAGCAATACAAACTTGCTGTCGACGCCATTTCCGGACATGGAACGAGAGATGACTTGCTTGCCGTCAATATAGCCATCGATGCGCAGGTCACCCCATCGAAACGAAAGGTTGCTCTTGTCCAGAGCATCCATATCCATGACAAGGGGCGGATACTTGAGATGCTTGAACTCGGTACGGTCCGCGTCGATCTCCGCGATGAGTTTCCACGGATTGGAAGGCAGGCTGCGCTCCCGGAGATAGCACTTGAGATGGTCGCAGTTGGTGCAGAAGACCGCTTGCTTGAAACCAACCGACTCATCGCTCTTGGCCCAATGAAAAGCTGGCTCTAAGACGACTTCTTCCGCGGGAGAGCATTGCGACTTATAGAAACCGGCAGCGGCCTTTGGCTCGCGGAAGATATCCGTCACACCGTGGTAGCAGATACGGTCGCCGGCACCGAAGTTGGCATGCGTGTTGTAATCGAAGGCGCACCAGCCGATGCCCCCTGCATACTGTGGATTCGATGCCAATTGATCGTGGATACGGGCATGGCGAAGGGTATGCTCGCGTTGCCGTTCGTCGTCGTCTGTAGTCTTGGTGGGATAAGTGTGGCCGACAAACTCGGTATTCAAATAGAGCGGATGATTCGGCTCTCTGAGTGGAAAGCCAAAGTCATTGATTGTGAACACATCTTCCAGCAACTCCGACTCTTTGAAGTTGCGAATTCCTCCAATCTGCCGTGTGCTGTCCAGCGCCCGCGCCAGAGCGTTGGTGCGTGTGTAGAAATCATGGTCATCTCGCGACTCGTTAATGCGGACACCCCAGAGGATGATCGAGGGATGGTTCCAGTCACGCCGTATCATGCGGCCTACATTGTCGATCGCAATCTGTTTCCACGGCTCAGGGCCAATGTGCTGCCATCCGGGAATCTCTTCCAGCACCAGCAATCCGATCTCGTCGCAGCCGTCGAGGAAATGCCGCGACTGCGGGTAGTGTGAGGTTCGCACGATATTGCAATGCAGATTGTGACGCAGGATCTTGGCATCCTGGCGTTGGACGCGAGCAGGCATGGCCTGACCTACGAATGGAAACGTCTGATGCCGGTCCAGTCCGCGTAACTTTACAATCTTGCCGTTGAGAGAAAAGCCATGATCCGTAAAGACAGCCTCTCGGAAGCCGATCCTGCGAACATCTTCGTCGATCGTTTGGCCACCGCGCAGCAGCCTTACATGCACGGTGTAGAGCTTAGGCTTGTCCAATTGCCAGAGCTCAATGCCGGTTAGCTGGGTGAGAGAGACGGTATGCCTAGCTGAGTCATGCACAGTCTCCGGGCTCAGGTAGACCGGTGCATTGGTTGTTGGATCCAGAGCCGCATCTGGATCCGCAGCTTCTGCAGACAGTACGGCATGCGAGGCCTTAGCCACCACACGATCTTGATCTCGCAGTTCCACTTCAAGGGAGAGCGCATCGCTCGTCTTCCCAGATCCAGCAACAAAACAGTCAACATCAAGCGATGGGGCAGCGCTGAGGACGTCTTTGGGGCGCGCGAAGATGTTGTCGAGGAATGTATCGGGGACGACGCGCAGTGAAACTTCCCGGTAGATACCTCCAAAGGTCATGTAGTCGATCTCATGACCGAAGGGAGGTATGTCGTCGCGCTCTGTCGAATCCACCTGCACGACGAGCACGTTCTCTCCTGTCTTACGCAGATGGGGAGTCAGTTCGAAAGTAAATGGTGTAAACCCGCCCTTGTATTCGCCAAGAGCATGTCCGTTGATCCATACGGTGGAGGCCGTCATCACGCCTTCGAAGTCCACGAAGACGCGCTTGCCCTCGGCGTTGGCGGGATATTTGAAGCGACGCCGATAGGTTGAGACAAACTCGTAAGCCTTGTCATCGAAGTTGTGCCAGGGAAGACGCGCATTCGTGTGGGGAACGACGACGCGTTCAAAACCAGCATCGTTGAACTCCGGCGATTCTGCGCCTTCTATCTTTGCCGCTTTGTATCGCCAGCCGCGATTGATCGAGAGAATCCGTCGTGAGGATGGGGTAGGTGCAAGTGCGAAAGCGGAGGCGCCGGGGAGAGTAGCGGTGGCACACAAGGCGGCTGTGGTCTTGATGAAGTCACGTCTGCGCATAATATGGGTCTTTTCCTTCTCGGCAAGGTACAGCGTATCGTCAGGTTCGATTAGAGGGTATAGAGAACGGTGCGCGCATTCAACTTAAGAATGATTTCCCAGGAGTTCTAAGTGGGTTGGCTGACAACAACACTAGCTCCAGGGACAACATCGGTGACGATCCAACTGACCGGGGCCCCGGCGGCGTCGGAAGATACTTTGGCGCGAACGGGATGGCCATTTACTATCAAGAACGGAATTTTACCGGAGAACGCCGCCTGCCAATGAACGGTTGGCCCGGAACGGTTGGTCAAGGTGCTTCTTCGGTCTCCGTTATGCTCCAGGTCCACCACATTTTCTCGTATGCGAACACCTGTTAAGGTCGCGCTATCGGAGTTCTTCGGAAGCCGTGAGATGGAATGCAGTAGCGGACGTTCTGGATTGCCGCCTTCGACCACTTCGAGGCCCATTGTTCCCGTCACAAGGGCTGCAATCACAGAGAAGGAAACCTCTGGGTACTCACGCCTGTCTTTATCGGGCCGAGTGAGATCCATGATGCGTTCATACGCAGCGTTGTTTTCTCCATAGCGATAGAAGGTCTGCGCCAGATAGCTCTCTTCCTCGATTCCGATGCTGTTTAGATACCCGGCCGATTCGATGTACGAGAGCGCTCCTCGAATATGAGCTGGATCCTTGCTGGCCCCGAAGTAAAGAACCATGGCATCGCCGGAGCCATGCGTGCCCCCATCCTGCGAGAAGAAACCCATGAAATGGTGGTCCTTCTCAGACCAGGCTCTGTGCTCAACAAGACTCAGGAGTTTCTCCGCTGTATCTGCATAGTGCTGAGAGCGGTTTGCTTCATGCTGGCTATTGGCGACAAGCCGCAGAGATTCAAAGCCGCGGTACTCAGCCGCAAGCAGGTCTGTCCCAACGTTAAAGTTGTTCTCGCCCTCTGTGTAGCTTGGAATTCCACGCGCTTGTATGAACCTTCCTTGAGATAGATGTTGATTCATGATCCTGGGCCGCTTAAGAATGAGATCCGGTTGAAGATCCCAGGCCTTCACGTAATCGGTAGCGGTCGTCTTGAAGAATCGCTGGAAAGAAGGATCGCTCAAATAACGATCCTCACCTGTCCAAAGCCACATGCGAACGATGCCGTCGAGAAGGTCGAAGTTCGCCGGGAGGTTGTACCAAAAGGCATTGTCGTTCAGGTAGTCGGCCGCGGAGGGATGCCCGTACTTATCGATCTCCCAATAGCCTGCCCAATCCCGGCTCGGCGAAACAGCGGCGGCGAATCGCGTCAGCATACTGCGATTCGCCGCGTACAAACCTAAAGCTGCCGCGCCTGTGGTCTGGTGGGATACATCTCGCATGCAAAATGAATCCCGCCCGGGAAGGGCAGCCTCATACCACGGCCCTGCTGGATCAGAGCCGTCATGGGCATAAGCCAGCGCCTGCGACTTTGCCCATTGGAAGGACTGCTCCAGCCTCTTATCCGAAGACTCGAACTGCAGGCTCGATAGAGGAGTTACAGCCTGGGCATGAACAACAATGCTGGATGCCAGACTGAATAGCAGAAGGCTTCGATACAAGACTGTTCCCATGGGCACGACCTAGCGCTGCTCCAACAGCAGAACACCATGCCTCGGAACGCGAAGTTTGGTGCTGCCGTCGATAGCTACTTCCTTCTTCGTCCAGAGGTCCAGCAGATGTTTGCCTCTGAAATCGGCGAGCACCTTCAGGTTGGGATCGAAGTCCAGCGTGGATTCGCCGCGATTGAAGAACGCGATCGCTTTATGGCCTCCCGACAGGTCTTTCTCCCATATCTCCTTCGGACCTTCTTCCCAGATTCTTCTGCCCTGATGTCCGAATGCATCCTGATCCAGGGCGATGACGTCTCGATTCATGAGGATCGCCTTCGTCTCCGGAGTCATCTTGCTCAGATCGTTGCCGGCCAGGAGAGGAGCGGACAGCATCGCCCACAAACTCATATGCAACTCATACTCTGTGTTATTCATCCCACCATTGCCAACTTCGAGCATGTCCGGATCGTTCCAGTGACCTGGCCCGGCAAACTTTTCTAGTCCGGCTTGTTGGAATCCGATCAAGCTCATGCGGTCCCAGTGGTCATTGATATCGTCTGTTGTCCGCCAAAGATTTCCGCCCTTCTCCGGCCCCCACGCCCATACCGAATACAATCCGTACTGGCAGAAGCTGTACACCATCGGGCGACCCGTCTTAGCGATGGCAACGTGCATCTTCTCGTAGGCTGCCTTCTGCATGGCTGCGGCTTTATCCAGATCGTCTCCTGCCTCCTGCCGGATAATGTCTCCGAAGCTGCACTGGTCATATTTTAGGTAATCGATGCCCCACTCCGCGTACGTCTGCGCATCCTGCGCCTCATGGCCATAGCTGCCTTCATAACCGGCGCACGTCTTCGGCCCTGGAGAGGAGTAGATTCCCAGCTTGAGTCCCTTCGAGTGGACATAGTCTGAAAGCGCTTTCATATCAGGGAATTTTTCATTCGTGTGGATGACACCTTGCGCGTCGCGCTTGCCCTCCCACGTGTCGTCGATGTTCACATACACGTACCCGGCATCCCGCATTCCGCTTGCAACCAGAGCATCCGCTGCCGAACGCACATCGGCATCAGTCACCTTTTCGGCAAAGTGATTCCAGCTATTCCACCCCATCGGTGGCGTCGCAGCCGTCGGAACGTTTTGGGCAGTCAGTCCCATGGGGGACAGAAGCGCTATCATCCAACACAACTTCCAACTTCTAATCACGTTTTTCTCCTTGAGCGTAAAAACTGCAGATTGGTTGAGCCTATAGCCATCAGTTTGATGACATCTCTAGATATGACAGCCATGTTACCGAAGCTGCAAAGGCTACACGTCTGTCATCTTATGTAAAACGCACCCCATGGCATGCTATCAACCAATAGCCACTACCAGCCCAGGTGCGGAAAGATCTCCTGGCGTCGCCTTATGAAGCCCTATCCGCCGAATCACTTTACCCGGGATATATAGATTTTTGCCCCGAACCTGCACCATGCCTGAGATATCGATAGCCTCATCCCCAGCCAGATCCTGAGCAAGAACTCGTTTCCCCTGAAAGGATCTGTCCGAAGCCAGCGTCAGATCCTCAAAATAGCCAAAAATACCATAAGGTCCAGGGGCGTCTCCGATACCCAGAGTCACATCACAGGCAGGCATATACCAGCCCTTGCTAACCTGAGTCCGCTCCTGCGCTGCAATAGCGACAGAGCCATTCGGAAATCTAGTTGCGAAGACAAAAGGTCTATCCCCATTCGCCTTCACAGAGGGCAAGCCAATGTTGCGAGCAAGACAAGCCGGAGCTCCTTGCCTCACCGTTGCTCCGATGATCTCGTTCTGCCAGGTTTGACCTCTCTCAAAGTTCCAGCTATCAGTCAGAACTTCATCGCTGAGTGTTACAGATCCCACTCCTGGAGAAAATGGAGGTGCAATCCGCTGCCAACGCAGTGCCCGCACAACCTCATCCATTCGTCTTTTGGTTTGTCTAGGCCCATTGAAAAATAGATCCACGTCGTTACCGGGCCTCATTCCCACAAGAGGGTGCCGCATAACTCCCATGGTGCATCCCATGGCTGCAGCCACATAGACCTCATCTTCCACGTTCAGCAGGCCCCGAACTTCAGAATGCCCTTCAGCGCCCTTCAGCATCTCAGCGACTCGATCAAGGGTCGTCGGCAAAGACAGGATCGATGTGACGTCGTACGTTCTATAGACATCCGTATGTCGCAGGATCTCCATGCGGATGGAACCCCAGGGTTGTGAACCGAATCGCCCGTCCTTCTTCCAGTCGCCGTTCACGGGCCATTCCCCATGCACATGCTCTAACGTAAGTGGGATATGTATCTCATTGCGAAGCCGCACCAGGTTGAAACTCGGATCACCTATATCGATCTTCCAATACTTAATCTCAGCAGATTGACTAAGAGCCTCGAGGCGTCGATCCGCATCTCCCCCGGGGGTATTACGGCACCACAGGCCTAAACTACGCCATCCTGCATCTCGGATTGACTGGTTCAATTTCCCCAGTCGGTCAGTAGAGGATCCTGTAAAGGAAGGGAACTTCTTCGTATCGAGCTCGAAGGTTGCTGTGCCCCCAACCTCCCAACCGTCATCGAGGAGGAAAAGTAAATCCTTACGAATCTTTGGAAAGAAGTTCGCAGCCCACCCGCTCTTTCCAAAGAGGGTCTCCTCTGTCATCGCATTGTGAGCCAGGCGGCTTCCAGAATCACCTTCCAATACTCCTGGATCGAGGTCAGGAAGATTCTGACCATACATATAGTTTTGCGTGGCCCATGTGCACCAATAGTTTGGCTTGCTGCAGGGCTCTTTGGGTACCAGGCTTTCTCCTATACTTCTTGTCCCAATGAAATCTTCCGCAAGCCCGCCTGTCTTCGATAGGACTGCGGTAGCCATAACTGCAGCTAGGAACCCCCTCCGGTCAACCATTCATTCCCCTTCATTCCTTGCATATAGTCATGCCGCCGGCGACGCTTTTGATGTTCGTCGAAAATGAACTGCCGGCACCTTGAAACGGAGGCGACCGGCAGTGCCTGATCCAACGTGGTGTTTAGAAGGTAAGGTGAGCTCCCAATTGAAGATTGCGTGGCGGACCGTTCGTACCGGTGATTACGCCAAACAAGGGATTGCTGGCGCTGCAACAAGTGGTATTCGGATGCGCCAGATAGGGATGATTGAGCGCATTGAACGCGTCGATCTGCACGCCCAGGCTTATCTGTTTATGGATCTTCTCCGTTTTGGATAACGAGATGTCGGAGTCCGCATAGCCAGGGCTGACAGCCTTATCCAGGCCGGAGTTGCCGATCTGATAGAGCGCAGGAGTCGTGAAGCAATTGGTATCAAACCATTCCGACGTCTTCCCGAGTGTTCGCACGGAAGAACAAACGGAGTTGGCACGGTTGCTCATGCCGTTGTTCAGGTTGTCCGACGTAAGGTGGATCGTCATCGGCTGGCCTGATTGCAGCGTGGTAATCGTGCTAACCTGCCATCCTCCGATGAGTGCCTCTACTGTTCGGGGGCTGTTTGTCAGCCACGCGCGTCCGCGGCCGAAGGGAAGCTGGTACGTAAGACTGGCCACAAAGTTCTGTGGCACGTTTGGCGCCTGCTCGTTGCCTACACCATAGTTCAGGCGGTCCTGCCCAGGAAGCGGGTCGAATACGTTCGTGTTGTCCAGCTCTTTCGACCAAGTGTATGCAATACGGCCGGAGAGACCATGTGACATCCGCTTGGTGAATTCAGCCTGCAGAGCATCATAGTTTGACTTGCCATCGGAGCCATAATAGTTGAGTGTCGAAACATTCGGCGACAGTACGTAGAACGGTCGCCGTGGCGCCTGCGCACCCGGTCCCGGCTGCGGAGTGTTGATGTTCCGTTCTCTGAAGATGTGCGACCCCTTGGTTCCGACGTACGTCAGGCTGAAGGCGGTGGTTGCAGTGAGTTGCTGCTGGATGCCGAAGTTCCACGCATTAGCGTTGTCGGGACGGAAGTGTAGCGACATCAACGACACGCTCGAGTTAGGTTGAGGCGTGACTGGTGCTGCCGTCGACAGCGGCACGAACGCCGGCAGCCCGTGATAGTAGTCCGCGTAGGCTGGATTGACGCCGCTGGCGGCGCCCAAGGTTGCCCATGGAGTATAGGCAGCCGATTGGGTTACGGAGTATTGCTCGAAGAAAGGGAAGTTGCGTTCCAGACTCCCACCAATGCCACCACCATTGGCGGTAAATGTCGTGATGCCGAAGGCTCCGCGGATCGCGGTCTTGCCATTATTGGGAGAGTAGGAGAACCCGATCCGGGGATCGACGTTGCCGTAGTAGTTGTCCACGTTAGGAGCACGATTGTTTGCTGTTGCGATATCGAGCAGGCCCGTAGTCGTGTCGAAGTTTGACTGACGGTTGAACTTGTCGACGGGCTGGGTCACAACATCCCAGCGCACGGCGACATTGAGCGTCAGTTGCCTGCTGACCGCATACGTGTCTTGCCCGTAGATGCCCCAGAGGTTAGCACGGGTCGCCGGGTCGGTATTCACGAAGCCACGGGTAATGGATGACGGTAGTCCCAGCAGGAAGCTGGCAAATTCGTTGCCACCGGCTGACTTGGAGCAATTGGCGTTCCCTGCGCAGCTGCTTGTGTAATCGGTGCTGAAATTGAATTGACCATTTCCGCTCTCATTCGCATTGGTCAACGACGCCTGTAGACGACGGTAGTCCTCACCAAAGACAAGGGTGTGCTTACCCAGCGCCTTCGTGTAGTTATCAGTGATCTGGTAGATGTTGGTAATGCGATGCGAATCTGTCCAGCTCTGCGATCCCGTCTGTGCAATGTTGCCGGCAGAAATAATCGCAAGTCCAGTGGCGTTCGGGAACTGATCGACGTTGCCGTTCGGAATCCCGAGCGATGTGTTCTCATTGGTCTGGTAATCGTTGCCGTAGTCCAGAGTGTAGAACCGATTGAAGCCGAAACGAAGTTCATTAGTGGCAGTCGTCGAGAACGTGTGATCGTAACCAGCGACAGCATTATGCATGCGGTTTTGTGAGTTGACGTTTCCGATACTGAACCAGCGTGTGCCTGGCGACGGTGCTGTCAGATTGCGGTGCTGATAGGACTCGCGCGCGAAGATCCGGTTTTTGTCGTTGAACTGATAGTCGACCTTGGCATCGAATTGGTGGGTATCGTCCGTCTGTGTGTTGCTGGCAGTGTAATTGGCAACGCTGACGTTGGGTGACGTGGGTTCAGGCCAGATATTGGCCGAGCCAACCATGTTCGCCGCTACGGGATCGAATCGCGACGTAGGGATTTGGTATGCCGGCCCTTGCGGTGAGTTTACGATCGGAAAAGGCGCCTGCGTCTGCGGATCATAGATCGCTGGGAACTGGCTAGTCAGGAAGTATCCCTGCTTCATCAGGTCAGTCGGTACGGTGTATCCCGTGTAGTAGACACCGTTGTTCAGCAGCAAGCCCTGGTAGTCGGCAAAGAAGAAAGCCTTATTCCGGATGATTGGGCCACCGAACGACGCACCGAACTGGTTGGACCTATCCGGGGCTTTGGATGTCGCATTCCACTGGGTGGCGTTCAACGAGTCTCCGCGGAAAAATTCGTATGCCGATCCATGAAATTTGTTCGTGCCGGACTTCACGACGGCATTTACCTGTGCGCCACCGTATACACCTACGGTTGCGTCGGAGTTCGCTGTCGAAACCTTGACTTCCTGGAGAGCGTCCAGTGGTGGCGTGACCGTCATGAAGGCATTCAACAGTTCCATGTCACTGACGCCGTCCAGCGTGTAGGTCGTGCCTGCCCAGGGCAGGCCGTTCACCGATGCCGTGATGGCTGTTTGCGCGCCCGCACCAGCAGCAGCTTCCGGCGCGTTCGACCAGCCGCTTGCTACGGCACCCGGGACTGTGACGATCAACTGCGAATAAATACGCCCGTTCAAGGGCAGGCTCTGGATGTCATGCTCGTTCATTACTTCGCCGAGGGAAGATCCAGTCGTATCGACCAGCGGGTTCAACGCCGTCACTTCGACTGTCTGATCTGACGTGCCGACCAGCATATTAACGTCGACGCGGTTGTTGTTATCGACCGTTACGATATTTCCGCTTGAAACCGTCTCGCGAAAGCCGGGTGCGTCGACTTTGACCCTATAGGTGCCGGGTTGCAGGTTGTCGGAGCGGTATTCGCCGAAGGCGTTGGATTTGGTGTGAGTGACAATACCCGTGTCCTGATTCGTGACCGTCACCTGTGCGTTCGGTATGACTGCATTGGTCTCGTCGTGGACTGTACCGACGATGTGTCCGCTGACACCCTGCGAAAAGGCCACAGGTACGATCGCTAGCAGGCAAAATAGCGACAACAGTTTACCTGAGAATATTTTTAGTCCCTTGAGCCTGGCTGTCCTTTTGTAAGTAGAAATTCCAAATTGCATAAAGCCTCCTTAGGGCTTTCTTCTTCATTCGTTTTGAATTCACTATGCACTCGTCTCAGCTAGACCAAGCGGTTCGTGCCGCGCGAGACGAAACTTGCATCCTTGCAGAAATGGCCCCTTCATCAACGCTGCAAACGGTAGCGGGGCGAGGCAACGGCAGTCTAGTTACGGGAGGGATACGGAGATCTGAAACACACTTGTTGCACGCCGGTTTTGCGGATGTTTCACCGACGTTACATGACGTGTTACATCGCATTTCGGCGCAAATTACGGCAGTTCAGCATGGGTATGCCGTTCGCACAGTTGCAGGGCTCTTGAGGAAAGCCTGTTTTGGAGGAGGCCTACAAAACACTCCATGGGCGCAACTTCTCCCTATCGCTTCAATGGAGAAGCGAACGTGCCAGTCTTTGACGTGTGTTTTTAGAAGCTTCCGCTAATGAGCTGCGGCTTGGGGAACTGTGCCGCTGGCCCCACTGGGGGGCTGCGGGTGGAGCTTGTGTACCGCCATCAGATCAGCTTCCAAGACCTGATAGCCCTTCTCAAGACGGACACGTACCAAGGCTTGAAACAGGGGAGTATCGCCTTTTGCGGTGGGCTCACCGGAGGCCGTTAGTGCCTTGGACAACTCCTCAACTCCTGGCTTTGAAGTTGCGAACATCGTTGCACCCTCAGTGCCTTTGGTATCCAGACCACCCAATACGGCGACATATCGTCCTGGAACGACGCCTGGCTGGATGGATATGACGCTGTAATCTGTCTTCAACACCTGAGTCGTCGGGTCGCGCTCCGTATGGTAGGTCGCAGCCTCATTTGCTCGGGGATGAGCGTTAAGAATTTGAGCTCTCCACTGTTCATGCCGAGAATCAGGGTTCTCGAAGGTGAACTCTCCCGTGGTAAATAGTTGAGCGACGGCAATATTCTGGAAGGGAGACCCAAGCAGAATTACGTTATGTTGTTTGAGGTCGTCGGGAGTGATGTCGCGACTGGGTTTGATGGTGGCTTTTACTCCCATTTGCCCAAAAAGATTCGACAACATCGCGACACCCTGGAGTTCACCGGTACCGGTGTAGCCGTTCTCGTAATAAAGCTGGCCAGCTTTGGCAATGAGTGATGGATTTGAGGCGAACTCTCGCGCCAGATGGGGATCGACGCGAGCACCTCGACTATCGCTCGCTCCCTGGCGGAATCGGAATAGGTCATTAGAATCGTCCAAAAGGAAGACTGCATCCGGATACCCAATAACGGGAGCTGGATCATTGCCGAGAAAGCTGGCCCAGAACACTTTTACTGGATCGGCTGACTTGCCAAGAGCCGATTCTGGATTGGAGAAACCAGTTTCCACTCCAGTGCCGTTACGCATCTGTTTGTTCCCAATCCAGATGCCTGCAGCGAAGAGGACAAGGGGTACTGTGACGATTACTGCACGGCTAAAAGAAAACCATCTGAAACGGCGCTTTTGAGCAGACGTGGGGGTGCCGTCACTCTCAACCTGATGTTCAAGAAGTCGAGTTGCAACGGAGACAGTTGTATTCGATTTTTGTGGGGAAACGTCATTGAGCTCGGTCGCTGGAACTGTAATGCTTTCAAAGCTCGGAAGATAATGCCCTTTGGGAATCTCAACCAGGATAGGGTCATGGCTGCCCTCGGCATCGTAATACTCTTTCAGCTTCTGCCGGAGTCTATGGATCTGAACCCTGACGATAGGATCAGTTTTAGGATCAAAGTCCTGCTTCCGCCCAAAGGCCTCTACGCCGATCGTGTATTCCTTAAGCGTTTCTGTAGTTCCAGTAATCGCCTTATCGGCTACGAACTGAAACAATTGTTGCAGTGTCAGGGCATTTCGAAAGGTAGTGGAGTGAATAATTCGGTGGATCTGCTGTTGACATTGCTCGGCAGAAGGCGCGTCACACTTCGTGGTTGCTGAAGTATCCACGTATGCCAACCCAACTCCCTCAAAGATATATCGTGAGCGTGAGTCTAGCAGCTTGCAGATGTAGAACACAAGTAACCAGCGAGGGGTTCATCGTTCATCTGCCTGGATATAGCTCCGAGTGCTACTCATGAGACTTTCACCTGAGGTGGTGGTCGCAGGTTAAAGAGTCTCTTTGGGTAAGGAGATTTAAATCTCCTCGTAAATTCATAGATTTCCGCTTACACTTACTCCGAAATGATCAAACTGGGCAGTCGCGTTTACGGAATTGCCGCCATCGTGTTCGGTCTCGTCGGACTCTGGTGGGACGATTTTGCTGCGGTATGGCAGCCTGTTCCGGACGGTATGCCTGAACGTAAGATCTTAGCGTATATCGCCGCCATTGCGTTCCTGGCAGCGGGCGTCGCGATGCAAGGGCGCCGAACAGCCCGCGTAGGAAGCGTGGTGCTGGTGTGTCTCTACTCGATCTTTACCCTCTTCTGGCTGCGCCAAGTTGTAGCCTCCCCACACATATTCGGCACTTGGTCTGGAACTGCCGAGCAGCTTGCCCTCGTTATGGGAGGACTCGCGATCTATGCGTCGCTCGATCCGCACGGGGGAGCGCTTGCTGTGCGGCTGGCTCTGCTGGGCCGGATCACATTCGGCGTCTGTGCCGTCGCCTTTGGCATAGCACATTTCGTGTATCCGTCCGAGACCGCAGCAATGGTTCCGCGGTGGATTCCACCAGGACAGAAGATGTGGGCGCTCACAACGGGCGCAGCTCATGTTTTGGCAGGGATCGCCATTGTCTCAGGAGTGCAGGCGCTTCTTGCTGCGCGATTGTTCACTGCAATGATCATCGGGTTCGGCGTCTTTGTTTGGGCGCCTCAACTCTTCACTCTTCCTAAGACCCACATGGTGTGGGCAGGGAATGCGGTAAACCTCGCGCTTGTCGGCGCGGCTTGGGCTATTGCCGATTCGATCGCGGAACTGAGCGATAAGAAGCATGTCTGAAGACTGTCTGCAAGTTAGGCGCTCTCACTGATGGGCAGAAGAGATGCGTTCCCAGTGCTTGTCTGATTGCAAGTCGTACTTTTTTGGATCGAATAGTAATGGGCAGCCTAACAGGATTCAGAATTTAATCGGCGCTTAAGCGAGTACGGCGAACGATCTGAACCGGCGTCCTCGATACGGTATGCAAAGCTGGACAATCTCGAAATTCAGGCCGCGAAAAACCGAGACCATCTAGAGCTCCCGACACCTCAAAGGCACTTTGAAAGCGGTCCTCGCGTCTGGTCGCAAGCAATCTTTCCAGTAAGCGTCCTATTCCTTTGTCATCCTTCACGACAGAGGGTAGTTGCCAGTCTCCCTTAAGATGTTTTCGGTCGATCTCAGTCAGCGTTTCGGCGTGGAACAACGGTTTTCCTGTCAGCATCTCTGCAAGGATTGCGCCGAGCGCGTAGAGATCGCTGCGGAGATCCGGAGTCTCGCCGCGCAACTGTTCAGGACTGGTATATAGGGGGGTGCCACCGATAAAAGAGCGTTCAGGACCGAAAGCCTCTGAGTGCGATATCCCGAAATCAAACAAGCGATACCGTCCGAAGATATCAAGTCGAAAGTTAGCAGGGGTCAGATCACAGTGAACGATTCCTTCAGTCTCGGCAAAGCACAATAAACTGCAGATCTGTGAGGCAAAGTTGAGCGTCTCGGAGCGAGATAGTGCACCAGTGCGTTGTAGCAGTTTATCGACGTCTTCACCCTCGATATAGGGCATTGTGATGAAGAACAGGCCATCGAGTTCGCCAAAATCGAAGACGGGTACAGCATTTGGATGACCACCGAGACGCGCAGCATGAGCCGCCTCCGCGCGAAAGCTGCGGATGATCCCAGGCTTGCTGGCAAGTCGCGAGTGCAGCACCTTCGCGACAAACAGGCCTCGATGCAGACGGTGGCGCAATTGAAAAATGGTCGCCATGCCGCCGATGGCAATGGGTTGCAGCACCTCAAAGCGGCTGCCAAAAATGATCTGTAGACGTGCTGCAATGTCGGGGATGTCCGCACCGTTGTCCCCGGCCGATGGTGCAGCGATTGCTCGGTTTATCCCTAAAGCGATCACGACAGCCGTCGTCTCCTTTTTTGCATTCCTTGATCCATTGCAAAGCGGTCCAGCGCAAAGGTATCATGCGCGATGCCGATAAGTGATTTCGCTCGACCAGGAGCAAGGTCTTCCTCGTTCCCCTGTTCTATCCAGTCCAATGCTTCTGGTTGCATCACGTGTAGTGCGTCGCGATTGTATAAATGCCCACCCATCATAGCGACCACTTTATGCAAAGCATGCTCGACTGTGTGGTCGACCCGGTGCCGCTCCCAGATACAAACAAAGCCTGTTTCAGGATGGACATTAGGGTGCCAGAAAGCATCGTCCACATAGACCTCCAACGGTACCGCAGGAAAGTACGTTGGATAGATCACGCGCAAATGGTGTACGGTCACCGGCCCATCGCCCGTAGGGCGCGCCAGCCGGGCAACTGTTTCGCGCAAGGTCAAGCGAAACAGCCTGTCCTCTACCGAGAGGTCCGTAAGCCTGTCCGGGTTCAGCTGTGCGAGCCTTTGCAGCAACTCCCATTCTGCTTGCAGTCTTCTCTCAAAGTTAGTCACAGCCTATCCATTAGTGGCCACAGTGGAGACGCGCAACACATCGTTCGGGCGCACGCCCTGCGGCGCTAATGGCGCAGCGAAATCGAGGCTAGATCCATTCCAGATCACCTCGGGCTCTCCTTCGCCCTTGAGCACATTTCCGCGTTCGCGCAGGTCGAAGAGGATTTCCTCTAACACCATGTTGAGGGTCTCTCCCTCGTCGATATCAACGCTGTACTTTGTCTCGCCGCTGATTGTTTCGAAATAGATCTGATATTTGGGCATCGCAGGCTCATTCACCTTCAGGGTTGGGCGCGGTATATTTACGCACCATGGATCTCAATATTCTCGGTAGTTTGTACCACCGTCATAGTAAGCGATGCAGGTAAATCGGGAAGCGCTGTACCGCAACGCTGACATTCTCCATTATTAAAGTCCCAGCACTCCCGACATTGTGGACGACGGCAGTGTGGACAGATACGCAAATCTACCTGCTCGGCAGAGCCGAGGCAAATCTGGCAACGTCCATAGGTGGAGCGGGGACCTGCGACGCGCGTCCACCATTTTTCTCCCGTGGGCAATACGGGAACGCGCTGTTCCAGACACAGGGTGCAACGTCTGTGCTCAAAACTCCAGCAGGCCTCATCGCAGACCTGCATGTGGCAACGCGGACATTTAAAGCTCAATGCTTGCGTTGCCAGACGGCGGTTGCACAATGCGCAACGTACCCGGCTACGCAGTAATACGAACATGGTCAGTCCACTGCCGGCTGCAGCGAACAGAAAGCTGAACCACTCGGCAAAGTCGCTGCGGAAGGAGAACTCTGCCAGAAGAACACTCAACATCACGGCACCCGCACACGCCAACGGCGCCAGCCATGGGCGATCTGAAGAAAGATCGAAGTGCGCCCACAACAGCGTAACGCCAACACTTAAAAGCAACGCGACCGGCAGCGCAACAAGGCCGCCGGCCAGGCAGGCACCGAATTGCGCGGAGCAGAGCAGAATAATTACACCGGCAAGCAGTGCAAAACGTTCAAGTGACCGGTTCATCAACTTCCTTCCTCGTCATTATTAACAGGAGCAAAAGTACGACGGAATTGATATAGATGTTGTTCAGGCAATCCAAGCTGCCGCGGGGTGAAATCCGAGGCCGTATCCCCACTGCCGAGGCTGCTGACTATCTTAGTAGGCTCGCAACTGCCGATGGCGCCACACTGCGTACAGACAGTTTTACGACGAATTAGGGCGACGCGTTTTTTGGGGAAAGTGCGGTGACCGCACAGACGACAGCGTGCCTCCAGACATTGTGGCCAAACCATCTGTAATCGCAAGTCGTTTCCACTCAACGCTTCTCGAATCGGTCGATCGTAAGCCAAGGGTAGCCACTCGCCTTCGGGCACATCGTGCCATGGACAGCTAACGCTTCGAGACATTTTCAGGTCCTTATGAATCCATGGCTCCATGGCACGACTACCGTCCAGGAGAGAAGAAAAGGAGCTCTCGAAAGAACGCTCCCCTACAGAAAACGCCTCAATCAATCGAAACATGGTTCCTGCTGTTTCTCTCAAAGCCTCGTGCGTGCCGGTCATGTTGGACGTTTCCTCAAACAATCTGCAGCCCAGGGATGTGGAAACGGCATATGACAGCAGCTCTGCACGCCGTATCTCTGAGATACCACACAGGTAGCAGGCAGCTTCACGCGCTGGCGAAAACCAGGATACCCGTCCAGTTGCGATACCCTCTCCCATTACTCCGCCGTCCAACATCGGCAAGCCCAATATACGAGCTGCTATTGAAGTCTCTAGTCGAGCTAAGGTGCTGTCAGTACAGGAGATAATAAGATCGCAGACCGCCAGCCTACCAAGACCAACATCAGCGATCTCTGCTGCAATACCGTTCCACGCCAGCGCATACTGTCTCCAGATCGCATCAACGAGTATCTCTGCTTTGAAGTGCGCAAAGACCCCAGTGCCGCATGTGGAAAAGGCGTCCCCATACAGCGAGCTGAGGGGGACATTGCGTGGCTCGAGGCGATCAGGATCGATTATTAGAACATTCAGAAAGGCGTTTTCGGCCAGTATTCTGCATATTTCGGAGCCGAGCGCGCCAGCCCCAATTACCGCTAAATTCAAGCCTTTCAAGCGTTCCCCGATAGAACTACAGGATGTGTGCCCCTGAACGCTGGGCGTCCCCAATATTTAATTGATAATTTTCGAATACAACCTTATGCCTTTCTTATACTTCCAATACACTTTACACAACACAGAATAGTACCGAATGGAATAGCTTGGTATCTCTGTCGAATTGACCCCGGTTTCCGATTGGCAAGATGAGTATTTATCGCGGGCTTTATTTCTCAACATTGATTGGTGCAATAGGTGGCCTTCTCGCATCGCTATGCACTGTCCTACTGTCGATACCTATGGCAAACACCGGCATGCGATGGCTGCCGGATAGCATCACGCTAATAGTCTTTGGCCTCTTGGTCGGCATGTTGCTGTATTTTCACTTCGATCGCGTACTTCTGGGTAAGATTCGCGCGTCTTCCATAGGATTTGGATTTCTCTTTGGCGCTTTTTCAGCTGCGGCCGCTGCTGCGCTCGCATACGGACTTAGAACCAGTATTGCCTCTACATCCCCCACGCTTTATCGCGTGACAGTCTGGGCTTTTTGCTTTTCCCTCATCGGTCTTGGCCTTGGGCTTCGTTGGGCGAGAAGCAATCGCGGGCGCGTTCTCCACACCTATGCTGGTAGCTTGGCTGGCGGCTTGCTGGGGGGACTAGTCTTCATCCTCTTCACTCCGCATTTGTCTGCCGGCATCTCCATGTGCAGCCTGATGCTGGCAGGAGCGGGAATAGGATTTGGGAGCGGCATCGCTCCTGTACTGGTGCGCGAAGGCATCATGCGTTTCATTAGTTCCGGCGATGCACGAGCACAGAACAAACTTGGCAAAAACAAAACGCTCTGGGACCTTGATATGGATGAATCCTATGTTCTCGGTAGCGCGCCGACAGCACAGGGCGGAAGCCGCTTTCAGCAAGGTGCGGACATCTGCATTCCTGACTCTTCCGTTGCGCCGCGTCATGCCGTTATTTTTCATAAAGGCGGCCGTTATTTTATTGCACGGCACCCCGATGCGTCTGGCCCGGAAGGCATATCGAAGTATGTTCTTCGCATCAAAGGTAAAACGGTTGTCAGTTCACAGGAACTGCATCCTACCGATGACCTTCTGATCGGTCGCACCGCTCTCCGCTTCGAAAGCAGAAAGCAAGGAGAATAGCGTGAAGATCATCAAACATCTCGCAGTTCTCGTTTGTGCAGCAGCAACCTTTGCTGCTGCGCAGGAATCTCCTAAGCCGTCCCGGCTGCTGCTGACATCTCCTCTCCAGCTGGTGGATTGCGCTCCTGTAATGCAGTCTCCGTGCATGTCTGCTGCCGTTACCCCGGGCGATTCGGCGGGCAAACCTGCGCCGTTCATCCTGCCCCCCGCAGCGCAGCTCACCGGCGCTTTTACGCTGCAAAATGCCTCTGGAGAAGCGAAACCGTTCTATGTCAATGCTGGAACCGGCCCCGATGCCGGCCAGCACACCAATGTCGTCTTGATGATCGTCGATATCAGCGGCAGCATGAACCAGCCGATGGCGGGTAGTCATTCTCGATTCGAAGCACTCAAGAGTGCCATCGCGCAGTTTCTGGCGGGGATGCAGGACGGTTCAGACCGCATCGCGATCGTCCCCTTTGAAAGCCATAATGTTGTCTCCGTCATCCGCTCCGCAGTCTTCACGACACGTCGAACGGATGCCTTGGCGCAGTTAAACGCGCTTCCTGCGCCGGGTCCTAAGAACAACACCGCTCTCTATCAGGCCGTTTTCTCGGGTGTAGATTCACTGCAGAATGAACTCACCACTTTGCGGCATGAGGGTGCCACAGACGCGGAGCTGCAGCCACATCTGATCGTCATGACCGACGGCAAGAATGAAGTAGCAGCCGGCGACGATCCGCAGCTGCTGAATGGCGATCTTGGCCTGCAACAGGCTGTGGCGCAGGTGCAGGCCTCGCACCTGGACACGATCGGCATCGGCTTCGGGAACCGGGACGATATCGATGCAGGAGCGTTGCAAAAGCTCACGAAGCGCTTCTTCTATGCTGCGGACGCCACTCAACTGCTTGCATATCTGCATGTTAGCCGTTCAGCAGTCAGTCATTCCATCCAGCTCACCTGGCCGTTACCGGAAGCCAATCGAGTCGCCCTGATGGGGCATGATCAGGTCTGGACGCCGCGCCTGCAACTGGAGGATGGGTCGGTACTTCTGGGTGACCCTCTTCGCCTCATTGTTCCGGCCACGAATGCCCCAGTCTATGACCGTGGAGCTTCACCGGAGGAGTTACAGGCGTTGATCGCTATCCACCCTCCAGCGACGTCTGGTTGGTCGAGCGTTCTCGTCCACCTGTTGCTCTATCTGGGCGCAGCGGTTATCTTGCTCATACTATGGTTCTGGGTGCCGCGTTTGATTTGGGGTGAACAATATTCGAGTTCCGTTCCTGGCCGTTCCCGACGTTGGAGCAGCGACCGCTCGGGGGTTACTTCTGCCTCGGGTGTGCAGGTACGTTCTACCTCCAGCCTTCCCGCAGGCTTTACCCCTGAACTCGAATCCGCCAGTCCGTTGCGCCGTTCCGCTGCACAGACGACACAAGTTCAACCGCGTAGCGAAGCTTCCCGCACACGCCTTACTTTTGATCAGAACTCGTTGAAATAGGAGACCCTGTATGCCTCTGATAAAAGTTGTTCGAAAAGGAGTTACACCCGCCGTTCGTAAGGTTCCCACCTCGACGGCTGCCGCTATGCTTCCCATGACGCTGAATCGCGTTAGTGGCGAAGCCGTATCCGAAACGGAAGACCTTACGAAAGTAGAGGACCTCGGGGACGCGTTTCGGAAGTTCGAACCGAAACTGAGCTTTCGAGGCTATGCTGGTCCCGAGGAGACGGAGTTTCGCTCCGAATTCGAGTTCCGCTCTATCAAGGACTTCGATCCTGAGAATCTGCAAAAGCGCCAGGAGGCCAAGGGAGCAGACGGTACATCCCATTTCCTGCGTAACGATCTTGCTGACTTGAAGCAAAATATTGACTTACTCTATCGGTTAAAAGATCGCTGGAAGCTGCCTGCGGTGCGCCGCGCGTGGGGCAATGCCAGTCAGCGTGAGGAAATTGTCAATGCACTTGGCAAGCTGCGCACCGAACTCGAGCGTGTTGCAGAGGGGGAAAAGTAAACCATGGCTGAGACACCCACATTGAATCGCACAACCGAGCAGATTTTGAGCAACAGCCCGGCTCGCGAATTGCTTCAGGATATCTTCGCTGACCTTCACCCCGGTCTCACCAACGAGAAGCGTGATCTTGCCAGCATCTTTTCCGCTCAGTCGGCTAAAGAGTTCCTCGGCCAGCTCACAAACTTCGAGCAGTTAATCAGCGCTGACGATAGCTACGAGCAGACTGTCAAAAAACTTCAGGGCCAGATCGACAGTGCCGAAGGCATACGCGATCAACTGCTTGCGCAGATATTCGATCAGATCCGGCCTATAGAACTCTCGTACCGCCAGATCCAACTCTTCTTCGAAAACTCAAAGGTGGGCGACGGTAAGATTCGTAAACCTGTCGAGCTTTTCATCCTCAACGCCGATCCGAAGGCGATGCAGGACATCTTCTCGATGAACATTGCGGCGCTTGAACACTTTATTGTTCAGCGCAACGATAACTTCAACTTCCGTGATGACATCTGTAACCTTGTCATTCCCGGCTATTACCCACAGCCCATTCGCGAGAAGTTTGAGCAAATCGCGAACGCCTGGGGGATGCTCCTGATCGGCGATCTTGATGACGAGACGTCCTTCAAAAACGTTGAGCGCAACTTTCTGCCCGGCGGCAAGTATGAGTTTCTTAAACGGCCCGAAGACCAGGCGGCGGCGGATGTTTGCCTGATGGGCTATTTGCAGGTGCGTTCAGCTCACTGGTTCGAAAAGAATAGCGATGTAAGCGATGGCCTCTACAGCCCGCCTTCGATGGTCTTTGCAGGTGCAGTTGCCCGGGCGGACGATGCACAAGGTATGGCGCAAGGTCCCGTCGGTTCACGATTCGGCAGAGTTAACGGCGCGGCTAAAGCACGGATAGAGCCACTTATCGGGCAGATGGAGCATCTCTCCATGGAGCGACAGCTGATCCCAATCATCCGTGATGCAGACAATCACCTGTGTTTTTACGGTTGCCGGACACAGGCTGACGATCCGTATGGAGTGCTCAAGTTTTTTACTTCATATCGTATTCTGCGATACTTGGAACGCTGCTGCCGTCACTACCTGCTGCAGGTTGCGGGTCAGGTGCTAACACGGGACTTCATGGACCAGCAGATCGAAACACCGCTGAAGCGTCTGTTAGACGAGCAGGTAGAGCAGGGCACGATCCTTGGTTATGATCTGTTTGTCGATAAAGATTCCAACAAGCGTATGCAGGGCATCTGCGACATCACGCTGAACGTGATGCCAACTGGACCTGCTGAAACCTTCGTGCTCAAAATCGATGTACCAGAGTTCAGCCGGCAGGAGCCCGCAAAGAATTAGGCCCCACGACGAGGTGGATTGCGATGAACCAGGTGCGATTTCAGATAGGTGTACCGCGTGTTGGCTCTGCAGCACGTAATGCAGAAGATGAAAATGGCCTTGACACTACCTCTGGACGGCTCGTCCTTCCGGAGGCTGGTTCAGCTGCGCGAGCAGCCGAAGCAGAAAAGGCTGCCGTCGGGTACCTGGGTCCAACCGTTGCAGGATTTTCGCTGCGCGGTCAAAACGGAGCGGTAACCCGTAATACGTCCGTCACACAGGGCGCGTTGAATAGTGCCGGTGGGCCAACGCCCCCAGGTGAAGTAGTTGCGCAGCCCGAACGATCGGCGGCACAACGCATGCCCGAGATGCCGTCCTCAGAAAAACGAGGCAGCAACTCCGAACAGTCTCGCGCTGGTCCGCTGCATCTTGCCGCGAGCCGTTTCCAAACGCTGGTGCAATCGCTTTTTCCTTCGGACGATACAACCGGTAAGCCCTAAACTGTCTTACGCGATAACCCCAACCCTCACCCTTTAAGGAGCAATCTATGGCAAGTCCATACCGCACAACTGTCACCATCGATGGCCAAAAATTTCAGGCAGTGACAACCAGTGTGAAGTTCAACACCGCAAAAGACCGTTCCGGCGTTGCCCAAATGGGTTCGCTCGCCACGAAGATTCGTGTATGGGCCGATCTCCACGACGATCAGAACCTCCCTTTCTCGACCGTGAAACATCTGTTCGACCTATCGAACGTTGTGACCCGGGACAAGATCAAGCCCGTCAAGATCGAGTTCTGGAAAGATGACTCGCAGCAGGATGCGCTGATCTCCTACAGCTTCAACGGCTGGATTCGCCGCTTTGAAACCTCTAACCCGCTCGACTTCCTTCCGAAGGCGCAGTCCATCAGCACAGAAGATGCACTGGCAGAAGGCGCTGCTCCCAGCCTGAATCACATGCTGGTCCTCGACATCGAGCCTGCATTGAATCAGCAGAACTTCCAGGCTGTAAAGATGAGCAACTAAGCTTTGCGCTTCGTAGTGCCTTTACGCATTCATACCCCGAGCCGGGCCCACCCGAAAGGATAGATTCCATGGCAACTCCCTCTCGCAGCACCTGCACCATAGACGGCAATAAGTTCGATTGCCTTTCTATCTCAGTCGCTTTCAACACAGACAAAGACCGCGCCGGCATGCCCCAGATGGGTTCCCTGGCCACTGACATTCGCGTGTACGTCGACTTCCACGACGATACCAATATCCCCTTTTCCACCATGAGCAATCTCTTCAACCTGTCCAACGTAGTGACAAAGGATAAGGTGAAGCCGATTAAGCTCGAATTCTGGAAGGACGACGCGCACCAGGACTCGCTGGCCTCGTATAGCTTCAATGGCTGGATCAGCGGTTTCCACACCCTCAATCCCTACCAGAGCGATACGCAGCTCAGCGGTGAAGACCACGCTGGCGTGAACCACATTCTGGTGCTCGATCTCGAAGCACAGATGAACCAGCAGAACTTCCGGGACATCTCACTCAGCAACTAGAGTCGTGCCTTCAGGGCCCGGGGCGATATGCTCCGGGCCCTGAAGTTCGTTCTTTTCAAATATACGGAGTTAACCGAGTGCAATCTATCGCCTTCCCGATGCGACTTCAGGAAAACGGGCTTCTGCTTCGCGACGACAAAGCGGCTTCGCTTATCGCGCTACTACAGATGATGGCACGTACACCCGCTGGATCCTGGATTGCATGTCCAACATTTGGGTTGCGCGATCTATTCGAGAACAGCCGGCAGCGTGCTGATGTGGCACGGCTTGCCGCGATTCGTATCAACGAAACATTTGAAGATCTTGGAATCGATGGTTATACGGTCACCGAAGTCGTGCGCGAAATAAGTCCTGGCCGTGAGACAGACACGTACTCCATCACGCTCGAAAACACGGCAAACACAGAGATTTTCACCACGCATATCGCGCACGAGCAATAGCTTAAGCATAGAGCCACGCAGAGAGGAGGAAGCAAATGAGCGGCCACACACCAAATGTTCTCGAGATCGATCGCAAGCTGCGCGACGACTTCCGCCGTCGCGTGAAGGACTTCGGTGTCAGTACGGAGACGACCGATCCGCTGCTTGCCGTGCTCTTCCGTACCGTGGCACAGCAGATCGATCAAATCTATAGCGACACCGCGCAGCTCCGGCAGTCGTTACTCCATGAGTTGATGAGCGGCCTGCAGGTGCAGCAATATCTCGCGACACCGGCACAAGCGGCGGTCCGGCTGATTAACGACCTCAGCGAGCCGCGCGTGCTTCGCGCGGGTTCAGAATTGAACGCTGTTGCATCTACTGGTGAGCGTCTCTCCTTCGGTCTCGATGCAACGTTCGAAGTTTCGCAGGCACGCATTGCGTTCGCGCTCAGTTATCAGGACCAGACCCTGCGTCTGCTTACAGGCGTGGAGATGAGTGACACGATCCAGGCAATGCGCCCGTCGTCTGACCCAGTCCCTGTAAGTCTCGGGCCTCAGCCGGCTCTTTATATTGCTATTGAAAATCTATCGCCGGGGCTGCTGAATCGTCACAGTCTTTTCTTTGAATTAGGGCCTGGCACCTATCCGGTACAACATGCACTCTGCCACGAACCATGGTGGATCTTTGGTGGGGATGGCGATCTTGCGGGCGAAGGTTTGCTGCGTCCCAGGCGCATCAATGGTGGTGTCTATCAATTGGAGTTTCAATTGGGTGGCAATGAATCGGTCGGCATGCTCGACGCGCCACTGCCATCGATTCCTAACGGGTTTTACACCGGACGGCAATACCTGTTTCCCCCAATGCATGCAGGACAGCCGCTGCTATGCCGCGTTCCGCGCCTATTGGAGCCAGCACTCACGCGTATTCTCAATCGGGATGCAGGTCATTTGCTGTCTGAGCCGCGTCTGTGGATCAAGATTCCGATGCCGCCCAGCATACCGGCACTGCATCACGCGATTAATGGCATTCTGCTTCACACCATGACGGCGTCTAACGTCTTCGCACGCAACCAGACGATCCGCTTCGAACGCGATGGCATTTCGATTCCTGTAGTCAAAGAAGGCGGCACACCGGAGCATCTCGTGGCTCCGCTCACTGTAATGAGCGTCGACAATCACGCTTACGAGGCAGCCACACGCCCCGGAACGGACGCCTCTGCCGGTCGTTTTGAGCTGCACAACAATCGTTTGACGCTCTACCCGGGCATGCACAGCAATGGCACTCCACACACCGCTGCCAATATTCGTCTTTGGCTTACCAACGGTGCGCTTGGTAATCGGGTTGGTCCTGGCGATATTACTAGTTTTGCCAATGCAGCCGCGCTTACAGGGATCAGGCTTGCTCCATTTACGGCGGCGTCGGGCGGCTCGGATGGAGAACACATTGCCAGCAAAGAAAGACGCTTCGCCGATGCTTTGCTTACGCGCGGCCGCATCGTTACACGTCAAGATCTGGAGACCGCCGCTTTCGCTGTTGACCGCCGCATTCTCGGCGTGATCACGGACTCCGGTATGGTGCGTAAAGACGAAGGCATCCGGCGCGTGGAACGTCTGCAGCTCACGCTAGATTCGCATGCCTTTTCGAAACCCGAGATTGAACTGCCTGCGTTGAAGTCGCAGATCGAAGCCTCACTCGGTGCGCGTCTCGTGCAGGGGCTGGAATTGGAGGTAGAGTTCACATGGAACTGACCTCCGCTGCTACTCCTAGTATCCCGGCAGCGCCTTTACGGCGGATGCCAGCCTTCGCCGAAGGCACCCACGCACATAGCCACTCCATACACTCAGCGCTCGCCTCACTCACTGCTCTGGGCGTCAGTCCGCATCGCATCGTGGTGCGATGCACAGGCCGAGAGTCGGTCGCAGCCGGTACGGTGGTGCGTCAACAGCCCGCGCCCGGCATGCCGATCTTTCCCGATACCTCTGTTCATCTTGATATCGCCGGTCTCGGCTTTTCGCATTCGCTTCCTGTCGGCATGTGGGACTCAGGTGGTGAGACTCATGCAGGCACACGCGAGATCCTCGAGCCCTTCGACGATCCCCTTGAAAAGTTGAGGCACTGGTTCCACGAGGGCGCGCCGCTATTTCGCATCTCGCCGGAAGATCCCGCCGCATGCGCCCGCTGGCTTCGGCTCTTCGGCGTTAAGGCATCTGATTGGCCAAGCTCGCTCTGGTATCGACTCGCTTCGCTGGTTGCCAGCGTCTCGCAGCTTAGTTGCTCGCAGGATGGCTGTGCTTTTGTGCTGCACGCGTTGCTCGATCTCCCTGTGCAGAGTTTCTCGTATCGTCCGTCGGTTTCCGCTTTGCCTTCGACCGCTCTCTCCTCTCTGGGGACACATGCTTCACGCCTTGGTGTTGATCTGTTGATGGGCGATTCGGTGGAAGATCTCGCAACTTTGCAGATAGAAATTGGCCCAGTCTCGCTCGAGATGTATGAACATTACACCGAAAGAGAAGAGGGGATGGCGCTCTTGCGCCGCTCCCTCGAAATGATCATGCCTGTCTCTACGCACTATGACGTGCGCTGGTCCGTACTGGATCGCAACCGTACCCCTCGTCTCGGGATGAAAGCGCACAACGCCCGTCTTGGCATTAATACGCACATGGGAATGCCGCTCGTATCTGGAGCATCTGAATCGCAAAAGAACAAGCCGCAAGAATCTAATAGCTGGAGCAATGCATGAACGAACCGCGGCCCGAAGCACGCAATCTGTTGAATCTGCGCTCGGTGAACTGGGAGCATGGCATGCTCCTGACGCCCGATCATTTTCTGCGGCAGGAGCAGTATCTCGAATCGCTTTCGGCGTGGGGCTTGCGCTATCTCGCAGCAGGCAACGGCTTGGTAGGCGGCGGTGTACGAATTCCTGAGAGCGATCTTGGCACCGTACGTTTTGACCCAGAAGTAACGCTCAGTGAAACGGCAGAGCACCTTGACATCTCCGTGTCGCGAGCTCGGGGCATCACGCCTTCTGGCACAATCGTAGATGTCGAGACGGCCGGCAGCATCTCGAATCGCTTTCCGAAAGAGCAACTCGCAGGCGTCGCCGAGTCTGTGGTCTATGTTGTCCTCGATCTGTCAACACGTATAAAAGCAAACGGCGTCGTTGATTCTTTTAATCCGCAGATGCGTACCGAGCGCATTCCCAGCTATCGTATTGCTCTCAACGTCACGGCCGCTGAGCGGGCGACTGGCCTTGCTGTAGGGCGTATACGCCGTCCTGCCACCGGCATGTACTTTGAAGCGGATCCCGGTTTTATTCCTGCATGCGTTTCGGTCGCTGGCCACTCCGAGCTAATGACCGGCACCAGGCGCATTCTGGATGCCATCAATCGCCTCGCCTCCGGCTATGCGGAGTTGCACCGTGCCATGCGTGAGTTCATGGTCATCTTCACAGAGCGTGGACTCGAAACAGAAGTAGACCGTGATTCCATGGCGTTTGCCGAGCGTATGGTGCTCGAGTTGCAGGACACCGCGTATGAGCTGCTCGATCGTACCCAAAGTCCTGAACACTTCTTTGGGCGCATGCGCCGCATGCTGCACTCTGCTGCTATCTTTTTCGATCTTGCCACTGGTATGCAGCAGTATTACGACACACTCCGGGAGACCGGTGAAAGCGAATTGCTAGGACTGATCGAACTGCAAAAGCATGCCCTTCAACTTGGTCGCACTTTGCGGCTCGATGAAGACCTCGGACTTGAAGTGCGCAAGATGCTCCAGTCGCTCGCAGGGCTTGAAAAGCTTGAACGCGCACTTGAGGGCAAGTACATCGATTTCCGCAAGAGCGCATCGCTCGAAAGCACCAACTTCATCTTCGATCGAGGCGGCAAGGCGTTGTACAAACTGGCGGCGCGTCCGTCCAGAGTGCAGGGCGTTGCGGATGAGATGACCATCATCTTTTCGAATCTGCGACTCGAAGGCCGCGATCGCTATCGGCTCATTCTTGTCGGGGATCGTGCCACGCCGTGGCTTCGCGGTACGTCCATCGGTGCGGAGATTCGGTTGAACGAGGGTTCGGGCTTCCGTCGCGAAAGTCTCATTCTTACCGGCGATGTGAAGTTCGACGAGCAAAATAATATCGAGTTGGACTTCGAAGCTCCCGACGTCCCTACGATCACAGATCTTCGTGTAACCGTGCCTGCGTATCACACCGTGCATACCGCGCTTCTTTTCCTGCGTCATCGCTTCTACGCCAGCCGCCAGGAGAATCTAGAGGCTCGTACCGTCGAGCGTGAGCCGGAACGCAGCAATACTCCACTGCGTACGGCATCTGTGCCTGCGAGCGCGACGAAGGAGAGTCCATCCGAGCCACCGCCGCGGCCACCGTCGCCGCGGCCTGAGCGTAGCGAGATCCCATCGACATCGTCCACAGCTGCCGCCATACAGCCACCGTGGATGCCTCGTGACAACCCTACGAATGGTGCGACCAATGAAGATGTTGCCAATCGTCCCCGTCGCCGCCGTTTGGAATAGCCCGCGCTAGTCGCAGAAAGGAGTTGCATGTGGCCCTGGATCTCAGCAAACTTTCCGATGAAATGGAATCGGCCCTTTCGGGTGCGCGGTTGCTGGCCGAGCAACGCCGCCAGGCGTTGATTCAGCCCGAACATCTGTTGCTTCTGCTGATTGACGGCGATGGCTCGAGCTTGCGCGCGATTCTCGAACGCAAGAACGTCGCGCTTCCTCCACTGCTGGACGCGCTCTCGCGCCGGGCCGATACTCTCTCGGCACAGCGCCTGGATGAACTCCGTCGGCCTCTCGCATCACAGGCGCTCCGCACCCTCCTGGCGGACGCCTTCAAAATCTCCGATCGGCATGGTCGGCCCTCTGCAGAGGCTATTGATGTACTCGAAGCTGCGCTAACAACGGGTACGAACGATCTGCGCAACGACTTCCGCAAGGCTGGCTTTACGGTTGAAGATATCGAGCAGCCCGCAGCTACTACGGCAAAGGCATCACGAGCGCAAACTGGCATCTCTCCGCAGGTGCCACAGAGCGCCAGTGAAACGGAACTTGCCGGCGGCGCAAAGATGCTGGAGCGCTTCGGTCGAGATCTTACAGCTGCTGCGGCCGCCGGTGAGTTGATGCCGGTGGTGGGTCGCGATGAAGAAGTGCGGCAGCTCATCCAGACTTTGCTGCGCAAGACGAAGTCTAACCCTGTGCTAGTCGGGGATCCCGGTACAGGCAAGACCGCTATTGTCGAAGGTCTCGCGCTGCGTATAGCCGCGCAGGATGTGCCTGAGAGCATGAAACGCTGCCGTGTGATTGCACTCGACCTGATGGGTCTCGTCGCTGGAGCAAAGTATCGCGGTGAGTTCGAGGAGCGGCTTAAGGCTGTCGTGGACGAAGTTCGTCTGCGCAAAGGCGAGATCATTCTCTTCCTCGATGAGATCCATCAGCTCGTAGGCGCAGGCGGCACAGAGGGTGGCATGGACGCTGCCAACATTCTGAAACCGGCGCTCGCACGTGGCGAACTGCGTTGCGTCGGTGCAACGACCTTCGACGAGTACCGCGAACGCATCGAAAAAGATGGCGCACTGGCACGCCGGTTCGAACGGGTGCAGGTAGGAGAGCCCAGCGACGAGTCGATGCTCTATATTCTGCGCGGCATTCGCGAGCGATATGCTGCCTTTCACGGCGTTGATCTTACAGACGAAGCTCTGCACGCTGCCATCAAACTCTCACGTCGTTACATGCGCGATCGTTTCCTGCCAGACAAAGCCATCGATGTCATCGACGCCGCAACCGCACGTCTGCGTATGCAGCTTGAATCTCGTCCGACCGCGCTCGATCAGCAAGAGCGGCTGCTGACGCGGCATCGCGCGGAGTTGGAGACACTTCGATCATTGCCGAAGCTCAGTATTGCGCATAACAAGCAGGTAACAGCCCTGGAAGCAGAGATCGCAACACTCCAACCGCGTATCGCTGCCGACGCGGAAGCCTGGGAGCGTCAACGCAACACCCGTAGCGATTTGGGGAAAACCGTACAGGCTATAGAGGAGAGCACTCGCCTGCTCGCTGCAGCAGAAGGCGCAGGGGATGTCACAAGGGCTGCCGAAATTCGCTACGGAGCGTTGAAGCATCTCGAAGAACAGCGCGCTCATCTGGAAGCCCAGCTTGTAGTGCAACGCGAAAGCGGCAACTTTACCGTCGCCGATAAGGTCCTGCCCGAGCACATCGCCGAAGTAGTCGCCGAACGCTGTGGCGTGCCCGCCTCGCGGATGCTGGAAAGCGAGCGCGACCGCCTGCTGCATCTCGAAGATCGCCTCGGTGAGCGCGTCTACGGTCAGCCTGAGGCTATCCGCGCCGTGTCTGATGCAGCCCGCCGCATGCGCACCGACCTACAACTGAAGCGTTCGCCTGCATCCTTTCTCTTCGTTGGCCCCACAGGTGTCGGCAAGACAGAGCTGGCAAAAGCGCTGGCCGAAGCGCTCTTTGACGATGAGAGTGCACTCATTCGTATCGACATGGGCGAGTACAAAGATAGTGCTTCAGCTGCTGGACTTATCGGTTCGCGCCCTGGCCTTATCGGTTCCGATGAAGGCGGATTCCTCACCGAACAGGTACGTCGTTCGCCCTACTCCATCGTGCTCTTCGATGAAGTGGAGAAGGGACATCCCGAGATCCTTGACCTCCTGCTTGGAGTGCTTGACGAAGGTCGACTCACCGATGCCAAAGGACGCTTTTGCGACTTCACCAATACCGTAGTGCTCTTCACCTCCAACCTCGGCGTGCGTGAATCCATGGTAGCGGGTGAAGACAACGTTCTCCGCGAGCAGATCATCCTTGACGCGGTCCGCGCCAACCTGCGGCCGGAGCTCTACAACCGTATTGGGCAGATCATCCCTTTCCATCCTCTTGGCATGCCGGAGTTGGAGCGTATTGTCACAGGGCATCTGCGCTCGCTCACACGCAAGCTCGAAGACGATCGTGAGCTGCATCTTGAGGCCACCCCAACGGCAATCGATCTCCTGGCACGGCTCTCCTATGATCCGGAGTATGGCGCACGTCCAGCAGGCCGTGTCATGCAGAGAGAAGTATTGTCGCCACTCGCAGAGCTTCTGCTGGGAGGTGATGCTGTCCCCGGCTCCACCATTACGGTCGATGCTACGCCGGTTGAAATGCATGCGGCTGACAAAAACCATGAGCCGCCGCCACAGGAAATGATCTTTTCACTCACTCAACCTCACGAGTCGGAAATATCACACGTCGAGGACCAATCCAATTCCGAGCCCGAGGAGGTGGCCCTATGAGCCTGTTTCTGCGACCTCAGTACTATAGAAAATCTGCTGCTATCTTCAGCGTCTTTGCTCTTGCAACCACTCTGTCCGCTGCGCCCACTCCCGATCCATCGCTCACGCTTTTCAACGGAACCTCGCTTCTTGGTTGGAATGCTCACGGCACATGGAGCGCGAGCGGCGGAACACTTACAAGCAACGGCACTGGGAGCCGAAACGTGCTCACCGCAGTTCCGTTTGCCGATTTCAACTTGCAGTTTGAGTACTTCGAAAGCGCTCCTACTGGAGCCAAGCTGCGAGTGTGGACCTCACGCGAAAACAACGGCGGCCTCACCATCGATCTAGATACCAATGATGCCCCTGCGGGTGTTGGTGGAATTGAAACTATCTCGATTTCCTCGATCAAAACTGTGACCTCTGCCTGGCATCGCGTTCAGGTAGACGCCTCACACGGGCAGATGACGGTTCGCGTAGACGGTCTGCCTTTGGGGTCGGCATCAGGGCTTGGTTCGCGTGCCGGCTATATGGGGTTTGAAGCCAGTGGCAGCGGAATTTTGCAGCTGCGTAATATCAAGCTAAACCCGCTCAATATCGGCAGTACATTCAACGGCACCGACCTTAGCGGTTGGAAGAGTATTGCGCGCTCTCCAAATGCGAAGGGTGGTCTGGGCCACTCTGTTGAGAAGACGTTCACCATGGGGATTGGCGGCGGCAGCACAAAACCGCATGAAGCGAAATGGTCGGTCCGCGGTGGCGTAATCCATGGAGAGGATGGTCCCGGCGGCCTTGAGTACAGCAATATGGCCGAGGATGCTGTCATTCAACTGGTGGCTTCCGTCAAAGGTGATACAAAGAAGGACAATTTCACAGCTCTCTTATTACGCAACACGTCGGGACAACTGGCCGGTGGGTATGCCGTTGGAATCGGTCCTTATGCAGGAGGCATCGAGCACCTCGAAAATCATGCGTTTGGCACAGCCGAAACGCCGGTGAATGAAACCATCATTATCGGCGGTCGCACAATCGAAATATGGATCAACGGCAGCCTGTCGACTGTGCATACGGACTCGCGCCCGGAAAGCGGCAACAGCGCACAGGGAGCACGTACCGCTGCTGGCTCAATAACATTGTTATTGCCCACCAGCAGTGTGCAGTTGGACGTGCAGAAGTTCAACGCGACGATTCTGCCGAAGGTCTACGGCGCGCCTGCACATGCCCCTCCTCCGCCTCCTCCTGTCGTCCAACCCGTAACGCAGGCCGCTAGCACTACGCCTGTGCCGGCAGCTCCATCTCCAGCGGAAACTGCGATCCTCCAACAACAGCAGAATGCTGCCAAGAAAGACGCCACCGATCAACAGAATAAGCAGCGCGTCGCGACGCTCATGGGGCAGGCATTGGCAACGTCCGACCCGCAGCAGCAGATGAATGCGTATGGCCAGGTGGTTCAGATCGATCCGTCGAACACCGCGGCTGTACAAGGCTATAAAGAGGCGCAGCAGAAAGTGCAGGCCCAGCAGGACGCTCAGGTCAAGGCGTCTACCTCCGCCGTGAGCCAGCAACAAGACGCTCAAACTCGAGAACAGCAGACCAGTGCTTCGTTATCGCAGGCGCAGAGCTCCTTCCTGTCAGGACATCTTGCCGCTGCCAGCACTGCCCTCGCGGTAGCAGAACGTTTGTCGCCAAACAATCCGCTTGCCCACGATTTGCGCACTCGTATCAGCGCGGCCCAATCTCTTCGTTCGCGGCTCTTCTTTCTGGGTAGTGGCGCAGGCTTGCTGGCTCTCGTCGGGATCTTTACGGTATGGATGCGTCGCAGGAAGATGCAGCGTTTTCCTGTCCTTGAGATCACACGCGGGCTTGACTCTGGGCTTACTCTTCCGCTCGACAAAGATGCAGTCCGTATCGGTGCGGTTATGCAAGACGGCGGCCAGAAGAACGACATTGTCATTCGCGACGTTGAACACGCGGTTTCACGTTTTCACTGTGAAATCGTGAAACGCGATGGCCAACTCTACATAAACGACCTGAACAGTTCTAACGGTACGCGTCTGAATGGTACTTCAATCAAGCCAGGCAGCCCGGAGCTACTTCGCAAAGGAAGCCGTATTCTGTTAGCCAATACCGTCGAACTGCGCTTCGGTTATGACCGTGGTGCGAAGACAAGCAACTGAAACGTAAGCAACACGAAAGAGTAGTAGGGCTAGATGGAGATTCGAATTCGGGCGGCGGCATCGAGCGATGTAGGACGGCAACGCCGTTCCAATGAGGATGCATTTGGTTTCGATTTGGACCGTGGACTCTTCATCGTGTGCGATGGTGTTGGCGGATTTGCAGCAGGAGAAGTTGCGAGCCGCTCCGCCGTCGACTGTGTGTTGAGCCGCTTTCCCTATACCGTCACCGATCCCAATGCGGGAGGTCCGGAGTTGCAGCGTGCGATTCAGGCAGCGAACCGTGCCGTGTATCAGGCCGCCGCACGCGAGCCACTCTACCAGGGCATGTGTACGACCATCGTGGCAGCGCACTTTGATGGAACGCGCATGTGGATTGCCCATGTCGGAGATAGCCGGGCCTATCTGTTGCGCAATCAATCGTTGCATCGATTGACCGACGATCACTCACAGTTGGCTCGGGTGCTGCGCGAGGGAGATCGTCGTATTACAGCGGAGCAAATGGCACGCTGGGACAGTGTTCTAACCCAGGCCATTGGCGCTTCAGAGTTTGTTATGCCGGCCGTCACCATGGTCCAGGTGCATCTAGGTGACTGTTTTCTTTTCGCCACAGATGGTATTTGTAAATCTCTTTCGAATGGCGAGATGCTTGCGCTGCTGTTGGCCACTTCAACACCCGAGCAAGCCTGCCAGCAATTGGTAGACGCGGCCAATCGAGCCAGCGGGCATGACAACGCAACCTGTGTCGTAGTAGAGATCGACTAGTGAAACTGATCTAATATTTCGTAGGCGCAACCTGCAGCACTACATCCCAGCTTCGCAAAAGCCTCACCGGAAGCCTTTTCTCGCCTCAGCATACCTGGTGGAAGCCGATACCCATCAACTCAGCCGTTTTTTTCAGTTTGCTCGCCACATGCCCTACTCCTATGGCGCAGTGATGCGCTGGACCTTGCGCATTCCATGCGGTTACGAAACCACGCGCCCCAAGGGGGAAGCGATATCGACTGTTGGTATTGCCGATTTCGAGGATCTCACCCACGACGCACTCACCCTCCGCGACAAGCATCTTGAAGCGCGATTCCGAGTCCTCCACAACCGAGAGCAGCGTTGTCGGACCGTGCTTCACGCTCATCTCCACTGAAAGGCCACGCCCCACTTTGCCGTGGTAGACCTCGAGCGGCCTCACCTTGCTCTTGCCCTCCGAGATAGCGATATGCCCCGGTCCATCGTGACCCATCAGCACTAAGTCGTCGTTGAAGTCCATGGCGTAATACTCGGTAAAGGATCCTCCAGCGCCCAGGATGTCCATTATCTTCATCGCCAGGACATTTTTTACCTCATACTCGCCCGCCACTGGAATGTGACGTGCAGTCAGTAGCGAGCTTCCGAGAATGATCGAACTCATGGTGTCCTCGTTGGCTGCATTGCCGGAACCCTTGTAGTAGTAGGCCAGGGCGTTGAGTTTATAACGTTCGACAAATGAGTCTAGAGCTACTGACGTTCGCGCGGCTCTGCGCAACTCTTCGGGAGAGCAATCCGATTGCACATCGAAACTTGTAGAAAAGTCCTTCAGCCGCCGCTCTAATGTCTTCTCCGTGACCTCGGTGCGTAGCGCACTCAGTTCATCTACTTCAACGATCTCTATATGTGTTCCAAAGACGATCGAAACCAATGTTACGTCAGTCATAATGTCTAGCATTCCGCTGTAGTAGTGGCCCATGAGCCCAAGCCGTGCAGAAGCCAATGTGGCACGCACCTGAGCTGCTCCCAACCATTCTTCAATCTCCTGCCAAGTCGCTGCATCGTTGAGTACACCCGTCACCTGATGAAAGGGAATCCGGGCGCGGGCCATCACATTCGCGATTTCGGGAACGGGGCATGCCGAACAGTAAGCCAGCCAATTGCCGGTCATTGCCGTGCGATCTTCTAGTTGATTAAAAAATCTGTAATCGATGGCTGCTTCAGGCTGTAGATTCAGAACTACCACCGGCACACCAGCTCGCTGCACCAGTGGCAGAACCGTATTCGATAGCGCATACGTGGTGACATAGAGAAAGAGGACATCGATGTCTTCCCGCCGGCATTGGTGGCCGGCCTCCTGTGAATGCTCGGGAGAATCCACCAATCCCAGATTGACAACTTCCACCCCTGGTCGTGTGAGCCGCGCCCCTGCCTGCGCCACGTATCCTTCTAGGCGTTCCTTCAACCCCGCGAACTGCGGCCAATAAGTGTCCAGACCAATCCCACATAGGCCGACGCGCAACGGTAACTCGCTTCTCATTACCACTTTCTTTCCCCCTCTCATTACATGAATCTTTCGCGGCCCTGAGTGAACAGCTGGTATCACGGCAGATAGAAGGCCTCTTTCATTATTAGGAATCGTTCTCCGGGCCGTAAGTCCTCGCTCGGCACAAAGAGCGGAGCCATGACTTCCTGCCAGCGCATGTTCACAGGATGTCTATCGAGCTGACTCCAGGTATTCTTGAAGTCCAGCGCCTTAAAGGTGAGAAATAGCAAATTATCCAGGCGGAAGATCGAGTACTCGGTGATCCCTCCGTTTTTAGCATGTCTTGCATCTCGGGCCAGACTTCGCGGTGCGCCCGTTCATAGGCTTCGGCTGCGCCTTCGCGTAGCCGAAGCATGAATGCGAAGCGCTTCAGCGTCTGACCTTCGGCAGTTTCCGGGTTCATGTTCACCAACTGACCACCGAGACGGCAAAGGGCTCCAGTCTTATGGTGCCGTCGGTCAGCTTCACGCTGCGGGCCGGCTCATCCCCAGTCGACTCGTCCACTGTCAGCGCACTTGTCTTCTGTGCATCCGGCAGCTTCACCTCGATAGCATGATCCCGTTTGTTGGCGAGCAATAATTTCCGGCCCGCAGGCGTGACGAACGCCTGCGCCTCCACGTCACCCGAGCCCGAACCACTCAAGTTTGTATCCACTAGAGAATCTCCGGGATGGAAGCTATTCTTGATCAGTTTTAGCACCCAGAAGCGCGGGTTTGGCTTGTTGTTCGCCCAGTTCATCATGCTCACACTAGGATATTGCGTCGGATAACCGACTAGCTGCGATTCGCCGACGAAGTCGATCTGTAGCCGTGAAAGCTGAATATAGAGATACGCATACAGCGAGCCCGCCAGGTTATAGTAGGCGGCTGGCGGAGGCACCTTATCTGCTGCAGTGTTATCTGTCGGCAGAATTACCCCCAATTCGTCCAGATCCGTTTTCGTTTCTGGCGAGAGCCTCTTGCGGATGTTATCGATATAGCGCACCGTGCTCAGGAACCCATCCGCCTGGTCAAAGAACGTGTATTGCCAGTCAGAGATGGTCTGCGAGCGGGTTGGCGATGCGTAGAAGTGGTAGGAAATGTAATCCAGCGGGATGCCGGGCTTGTGATTGGCCGGGTTGAGAAAGTATTCAAAAAACTCCGGGTGATCTTTCGGTGCGGCTAATGCCATGCCCATGAATTTTGTCTCGGGGCTGGCGCGATGAATCCCTTCAACGATGGCATCATAGCGTTTCGTATAATCCTCGGGCGTCATGGAGTGTTCTGCTTCCACTTCGTTGAGCACCTCCCACACCGGAAACTTGTAGTGATAGCCGGACTCGTGCCGCACTCCATTCTCATCAGTGAATCCACCATCTACGTACCAGCTCACTAGCCGTTCGTAGTAGTCAGCCATTTCCTTGCCGGTGTGGTCGCGCAATTCCGTGCCTTGCGTGTAGTTCCAGACCGGTTGATTGGGATCGGCCGGATAGGTTACGGGCTTGTCAGTCTTGAAGAGCCACGTCGGCATAGTGCTGAAATTCATGACTGTCGGATGACCTTCAGTTGCGGTCAGAAAGTCTATGGTCATGGGATCGATGAGACTGAAGTCCCACGAGGTCTTCTGCGGAGTAGGCGGCTCCAGTTCGGCGACTGCCAGCCTGGGATAGGGAAGCCACGGTACATAACGCACATAATCCGCGCCCAGTTCTTTCACCGCCTTGTAGGATGCGATGCTTAGCGGTTCGCCTCGCCGCAAGGGCGGGTTAACTACCACCTGAAACGTCGGCGTTGATTTGGAGACCATCGAGGTCTTGTCCCAGTGAATGGTCAATTGAAGCGGTTGCTGGCTTTGCAGCGCGGCAGACGTTGCAAAGCAGGCGAAGCCCGAGACAAAAAGCCGGGTGAATCGATCTGCAATCCAGTGATTCTGAGACAGATGTTTGGTCACAAATCCTATGCCCATAGAGCACGCTCCTCTTCATATGTGTGGTTAGGCGATTGCACTGCGCCTGGCGTCTCCACCTGAACAGCGACGCCAGATCATCACGGGATGAAAACATCAACCAAGGAAACGAATGGTGCGACGATGAATATCTTTCTCTAGGCGAACCCTGTCCAGAACTTGTCGGTGGGCAGTCATCCTGAAACTCTTGTGCCTGCCAAGAACACTTCATCATTCGCCGGCATTCCTCGCGAACTATGACGGGGTGAGAGCCGATCCGTCAGGATCAGTTTGTGTTCGCAATAGTAAGACGGAGAGACAGGCTGCCTCTTCAAGCACTGAAGAACGATCGGCAGGATTTTTGCACCGTACTCTTCGGGGAAGTAAGCTATAGCACCGATGAGAGGGCTATCGGTGCTTTGCAGTTCGGCCTCAAGATTTTTGCCCGGCCCCCACCCCTGCGACATGATGGCTGTAGACCGTTCCCGCCCCAGCTCTCGAATTGCACGAAGGGCCCCTCGAGTGCAATTGTCATTGGAGGCCGCTATGAGCAAATGCTCCTTCCTCCCTAAGGATTGGGCGACGTGACGGGTAATTGCGTACCCTCCCTTTTCGGTTCCCTTGCCATCCTTGTGAAGCACGTTACCCTCATTCAAATTGGGCAATACGCTCCGTATTCCATCAACTGTTCCCAGCACTCGTGCTTGGGGGATAGGACCCGCTTCGGGCAGTTCCAGCAGCAGGACGCGGCTTACGAGACCCTTCCACCGGTCAACGGCAAACTGTGCCAACGCCTCTCCGCCTAGCCTGCCTACTTCATAGTTGTCGACTCCAAAGTAAATCGCACTGGGCATCGGGATATCGATCGCCAGCAAGGGTATGCCTGCTTTGCGGAACATATCGGCAAGTGCGGGTCCCACTCCCGAATGGAACTCATACTCAATAACAAAGTCCACCTTTTGTGCAATTAACCATTCCGCATTCTTCAGCGCTTGTTCGGGGCTGTCCTTGTTATCGACCACCAACAGTTCCACCTGAGCTTTGGCCGCGGCATCGACTAACCCTTGAGTCACTTTCCGAACAAAAGGCTGTTCGTTGGAGAGCTGGGCATAGCCAACACGATAGCTCCTGTGGCCCAGCGTATGTCTGAATTTCTTGGTGGCACTGTCCCGCATGACATAGCCATGCGCTTCCAGGGTATGAAGCATGCGGAAAGTAGTGCTCATGTCCAGTCCGACTTTCTCCGCAATATCTGTCAATCGCAACTCGACGGAGGACCCTCGCAGACTGTCGAGAACATCGAGTCCCTTACCCAGTACGTCGACGTGGTACTGAGCCGGAGCGCGCTTCGTCTCCGAAGGTTTTTCGGTAGGGGATCGCTTTTCTTTCGGACGTGTTTCGTTGCTTTTAGCTTTCATGCCTGCTGCTCCTTTGGCCGGCTGTTTCGCGACCCCACTTCTACCGACTGCATTCGCGTGATGCAGCGAATCGGATCAATCATCTTCGATTGTCAGGAGAGTAGGGTCTGTTCTCAATGCTTGTCAATTTTATTAGACGCAATAAATATTTCTTCATGCAAAATTACAATCGCTTATAATTTTCATTGAATGAAATAGTAATCTCCTTGACAAAAACAAGAAACGCCTCTTAGCATCCCTTTCGACTCAACGAATCCCTTTCAAAGAGTGACGAATTTCTCGGGCCTGACCGAGGAGGGAATATCTCCGGCGAAAGATCTTCAAAATCTGTTTGAAAAGCGAGGCCTCCCCACTGCCATTGAAGCGTTCTTCGGTAAGATCCTCATTCTTGAGGTCACCTGTTATCGTCGCGCTGTCCTTGATCGTCATGTTGTGCTTGGCGGTCACACCATTACTCTTTGCTCAATAGATCACTGGCGACATCCCGGGAACTGTGCGCGATGCGCGTGGTTCCGTCGTACCAGCGGCCAGAGTCACCCTTACAGCGACAGGTATGGGAATTAAGGCTGAAGCGATCTCCGACAATGATGGCAATTATCTTTTTGCCCAATTGAAGCCGGGTCGCTACAGCGTTTCTGTGCTCAAGGAAGGTTTTGCAACCTCTACTGTCTCAAACATCGACCGCCAGATTGGGCAACGTCCGCGCTTAGATTTTATGCTGAAGATCGGCCAGACTACGGAGAGGGTGGAAGACTCATGTCGAAGGGACCGCCCGGCGCAACAGCCAGGAGAACTCAGGGATCGACAACTGGGATATGTGCCTCATCAAGCGGACACATATCAGTGAACGCGTGAACGTCTAATTTCAGGTGCAAGCACAAAACGTCTTCAATCGCCTCAATTTGCCGGCGCGGGTGGGACTGTCCAACCAGGAAGTTTCGGGATAATCCAAGGGGTGCAGGCGGCGCATGCCCCAAGAGTGGTCCAATTGTCTTTCAAGGTGATGTTCTAGGGGGGGCAAAATCTCCGGTGGCCTTTCATGGGAGTTAAGCGAAGTACTCCCGTGTGCGCTGAACGGCGCACATGGCAGGAATTCACGATCAAATCAATCTTCGTTGGAGACTTCCCCGTGAGTGATTTGGAGATTACGACCGCATAAATCAGAGCTTGATGTCCCCTCGAAAAGGGAGGCGAGTCATGCTCAGCCTCGGCTGGTAAGTTCAGACCCAAGTGTATGTGTGAACGGAGACCACCGGCGTTGCAACCATTGCGGACATTAGGGCTTCACTGACCTTGCGATCTTTCAACGCCTCGCCGGAGGGTGAGGCAACTCCGCACGGAACAATGCACTCCATAAAGGAAGGTACAGGACGTATCGGAGTGAACGAGTAAGGCTAGATCCCGAACAACCAGGCCCACGCAGGATGATCGATTGATGCCCTTGAATTCAAACGCCTCTCACCCGTCCCCGCACGGTACCATTTTGCTGGTGGACGATGATCCAGATATACGCTCGCTCGCCCGGACTTTTCTCGTACACGAGGGCTACCGTGTTTTCACCTCCGGAGATGCGGAGCGTGCCACACGTGTCTTTCGAAGCGCTCCGCGAATTGATCTGCTCATCACCGATTTGTACCTGCCGGAGCGTTCCGGCCTGCAATTGGCACAGGATTTAAAGGCGTTGCGCCAGGATCTTCCGATATTGATGATTTCGGGAGGCTTCCTCGACCCTGCGCACCGAGATCAGTTGCAGCATCAGGGATGGCGATTCTTGGCAAAGCCTTTTTCTCTGCCCGAGCTGCTGGCCACGGTGCATCTCATCCTCGGTGCATTTGTTACCCAAGAGGTAAGCTCTGTAGCAAATAGATGACTTATCTGCTTAATAAATTAACAAAATTGGCTGCCTCGAAGCGTGAGGTAGTCGATTTTGTTTTCAGCAGATTCTGACCTCGTTGTAGTAGCCCATCTATGATGGGCCGAGATTTTCCAAAAAATGTATTCCGACTGATACGCACGGCGGACATTCCTCATTGAGAAGGTGCAGCCGCAGTGTAGCGTTTGCGCGGTGTCGTTGAGCATAGATTTTAGTATCGATGGTGGCCTCCTCCGAGACGATGGTGGCACTTTTCGTTGCAGCTTTGGAGGTCACTGTTGAGATCAGTGCGACTCTCTCGGCACCGAAGTCCCACGGCAGCCAACCAAGAAATCCAAGTCTGCGCCCTGAGAAGCCTGCATTACATGCTGAACATACATCTGTTGATATCCGCCATTGAGTACCGGCAACATAGGCTTCCAACTCGCGCGTCGTCGCGCCAACTCCTCGTCTGACAGTTCGACACTCAGGCTCCGGGCCACTACGTCGAGCTCGATGATATCTCCATCTTCGACCAGTCCGAGGGGGCCGCCGGTAGCCGCCTCGGGACAAACATGGAGAATCACAGTGCCGTAAGCAGTGCCGCTCATACGTGCGTCAGAGATCCGCACCATGTCGGTGATGCCCTTGGCGAGGAGCTTGGGTGGAAGTCCCATATTGCCAACCTCTGCCATGCCCGGATAGCCCTTTGGTCCGCAATTTTGCAAGACTAGCACTGAGTTCTCGTCGACCTGCAGATTGGGATCGGTTATCCGTTCCCGATAATGCTCAATCGTCTTGAAGACGACGGCCGGACCACGGTGCCGAAGCAAGTGAGGAGACGCCGCCGAGGGCTTCAGAACGGCGCCACCAGGGGCCAAGTTTCCACCAAGCACAGCGATGCCACCCTGTTCGACAAGGGGATTGTCGAAGGGACGAATGACCTCTTCATTCCAATTCGTTGCGTCTTTACAGTTCTCGGCGATTCCTTTTCCGGTTACCGTCAGTGCGTCATCGTGCAACATGTTGCGTTGCGAAAGAGCCTTAATAACAACGGGTAGACCGCCAGCATAGTAATAATCTTCCATCAGAAATCGACCAGAGGGCATTAGATCGACGAGGGTAGGAGTGTCACGTCCAATCCGATCCCAGTCATCGAGTGTCATCGGCACACCGATCCGACCTGCGATCGCAAGGAGATGAATCACGGCGTTCGTTGATCCCCCAAGAGCTCCGTTCACGCGAATTGCATTCTCAAAGGCCTCTCTCGTGAGAATCTTCGACAGAGTGAGGTCCTCGCGAACCATCTCTACTATGCGCCGGCCCGACATTTGAGCGAGGGCCGACCGCCTCGAATCAACTGCCGGAATAGAAGAGTTGTAGGGCAAGGAGAGTCCAAGCGATTCCGACATTCCACTCATGGTGGAGGCAGTTCCCATCGACATGCAGTGCCCGGCAGATCGGTGCATGCAGGATTCAGCTTCGGTAAATTCCTGGAGGGTCATCTTGCCCGCATTCAAGTCTTCGCTGAACCTCCAGAGGTCAGTGCCAGATCCGATGTCTTTTCCACGAAACTTCCCATTGAGCATTGGGCCACCTGAGACTACGATTGCCGGCACGTCACAGCTCGCGGCACCCATTACAAGTGATGGCGTGGTCTTGTCACAACCGCACATGAGTACGACCCCGTCGATGGGATTGCCGCGGATGCTCTCTTCGACGTCCATGCTGACCAAGTTGCGGAAGAGCATCGCGGTTGGACGTAAGTTCGTTTCGCCAGTGGACATGACTGGAAACTCGAGGGGAAATCCTCCTGCCTCCCATATCCCATTCTTGACGCGCTCTGCGAGGGCACGGAGATGCGCGTTGCAGGGAGTTAATTCAGACCATGTATTGCAAATGCCAATCACCGGACGGCCATCGAAGACATCTCCCGGGAACCCCTGATTTCTCATCCAGCTCCGGTGGATGAAACCATCTTTGCCGGCGCGGCCGAACCACTCAGCTGATCGAAACTTCCGTGTCTCTGATGACATTTACTGGCTCCTGTGAAATCTAATTTGAGGCCCGACCAAAGGACGTGTTTGGTGCCCAAGAGTGACCTTTAAAACTATACGTATGATGTTACGATAGAGACGACTTGGCACATATATGTATGATCTTTGAAGTTTCACGATGCAGGACCTGAGCTAAACAGGCTTTGGGGCCACTTCGCAGGGAAACAGACGCATGACTCCAGTTTCGCCTTTTCTCATTCTTCGAGACACGCCCCAATCCGATCCAGGGCACCCCCACGAAGGCTTCTCCGCGGTTCAGGATCTCCAATCGCGGCTGCGGAGCACGGTGCGGGGTGAGGTGCGCTTCGATGATGCATCTCGGGCACTCTATGCCACGGATGCGTCAAACTATCGCCAGGTCCCGATCGGTCTTGTGGTTCCTCGGAACGAGGAAGACGTCATCGCAACGATTGCTGCCTGCCGGGAGTTTGGCGCACCCGTGTTGTCGAGAGGGGGAGGGACTAGCCTTGCTGGTCAATGCTGCAATGTAGCGGTCGTGATGGATTTCTCGAAGAGTATGCATTCGATTGTGGAATTGGACCCCGTGGCGAGAAGAGCCCGTGTCCAACCGGGCATTGTGCTCGATACGTTACGCTTCGAAGCAGAAAAGCATGAACTTACATTTGCTCCGGATCCTGCGACGCACAGTCGCTGCACGCTCGGAGGGATGATCGGCAATAACTCCTGCGGTGTTCACGCGCTAATGGGAGGTATGACGGTTGATAATATCGACGCGCTCGACATCATCCTCTATGACGGAACGAGGATGCGAGTTGGTAGCCACACCGAACAAGAGGTTGACGCTATTATCCTTGAGGGTGGACGGCGTGCCCAGATCTATGAGGGACTCAGGAGTCTGCGAGACAGATACGCGGATCTGGTGCGTCAGAAGTTTCCAAATATTCCGCGACGCGTTTCCGGCTACAACCTGGATCAGCTTCTGCCGGAGAATGGCTTCCATGTCGCTCGCGCACTGGTCGGCTCTGAAGGGACCTGCGTTACGATTCTCGAGGCCGAGTGCTCTCTCAAGCAGAGCCCGCAGCATCGACGCTTAGTTGCCCTTGGTTTTCCTGATGCCTTCATTGCTGCAGATCATGTTCCGGCTGTTCTGGCCTTCAATCCCATCGGGCTAGAGGGTTTTGACGGGTTGTTGGTCGATTTCATGATGCGAAAAAATCTCGTCGTCGAGGATGTCAAACTTCTCCCCGCAGGTCGTGGTTTTCTTCTATGCGAGTTCGGTGCGAACACCTCCGATGAAGCAGATCGCATGGCGGATGCTCTCAGCGAGGCATCGATGTCGTTCGAATGCGTTCCCGTAGTTGCCCGGTACATACCGGAGGAGGCAGCACGAGTTTGGAAAGTCCGTGAATCCGCGTTGGGAGCTACCGTATTTGTTCCCGGAGAGCAGAGTGGCTGGGAAGGCTGGGAAGATTCCGCAGTACCGCCTGAGAAGCTCGGCCTATATCTGCGTGAATTGTTCGATCTCATCGACCAATACGGCTACAAGACTCCTATGTATGGGCATTTTGGACAGGGCTGTGTCCACCTTCGGATCACCTTCGAACTGAAGACCACTGAAGGTGTTGCGAAGTATCGACAGTTCATCGATGAGGCGGCGGATATAGTCCTCAAGTATGGCGGTTCATTCTCGGGAGAACATGGCGATGGACAGGCGAGAGCAGCTCTCCTGCCTAAGATGTTCGGCCAGGAACTCATGCAGGCATTCGTGGAGTTCAAGCGTCTCTGGGATCCGTTGAACCGCATGAACCCAGGCAAGCTTATCGATCCTGTTGCCGTTTACGATCCGACAGAAAACCTTAGGATCGGACCGGGCTACGAACCTGCAAATTTTAAGACCTGGTTTCGGTATCCCGGCGACCACGGTTCTTTCAGTGATGCCACGACGCGCTGTGTCGGAGTCGGCGCATGTCGCAAGCAAGATCATGGCACGATGTGTCCGAGCTACATGGCGACGCGGGAGGAAAGGCACTCGACTCGGGGGCGCGCTCACTTGCTCTGGGAGATGATGCAGGGAAATGTGATTAAGGGAGGATGGCGAAATACAGAAGTAAAAGAAGCGCTCGACCTTTGTCTCTCCTGTAAGGCATGCAAGACCGAATGTCCCGTGAATGTCGACATGGCGACCTGGAAGTCTGAGTTTCTCGCACATCACTACGAGGGACGTCTTCATCCTCTTCAGCACTATGCTTTTGGGTTTATGGACCGATGGGCCAGCCTGGCATCCTTTGCTCCATCGATAGCGAATCTGCCCTTTCGATTGCCCGTTGCGAACAAACTCTTAAAGTCCTGCCTTGGCGTTGCTTCTGAGCGAGAACTGCCGCGATTCGCTGCGCACAATTTCAGAGACAGATTCAAACAGTCTGAAACCTCATCCGAACCACGGAGTGGAGAACAGGTGCTCCTCTGGCCCGACACCTGGAACAACTACTTCCAACCGCAAAACCTTCATGCGGCGGCAAAGGTTCTCACGGCGGCAGGCCACAAGGTCCAAGTTCCGAAGCGTCATATCTGTTGCGGTCGTCCGCTCTACGATTTTGGTTTCCTGGATGAAGCCCGAAAGTATCTGCTTGGAATACTCGATGCATTCGCATCCGAGATTGATGCCGGCATACCCGTGGTGATGCTTGAGCCGAGTTGTGCGAGCGTCTTTCAGGATGAATTAATCAACTTCTTCCCGAACGATGAACGAGCGCGTCGACTGAGCCAGCAAACCGTTATGCTGAGCGAAATGCTCGTCCGAAGCACCTCTGATTGGGCTCCTCCGCAGCTTCAAGGCCGCAAGATCGTCGTCCATGGTCACTGCCACCAGAAGGCTCTTATGACAATGAACGATGAGATGAAGCTGTTGCGATCTACAGGCGCTGAGGTGAGTCTTCTTGATTCTGGGTGCTGTGGCATGGCAGGTCCATTTGGTTTCGAGAAGGACAAATTCGAGGTGTCTCAAACGCTTGCAGAACGTGTCCTACTCCCCGCAGTGCGAGCGGCTGGCGAGAGCACTATTCTTGTCACCAACGGTTTCAGCTGTCGTGAGCAAATTAAGCAAAATACCGATCGCGGGGCGGTTCACCTCGCTGCGGTTCTCGCCGGTGAGTGCTAAGGAATCTTCGACACGGAAGCAACGGATCACCAATGTCCGACGAATTCAGGAAAGCTGATGAATCCGAGCAAGTTGAACTGATCGCTGATTACGAGTGCGAGACCGGAGAAGGCCCGCTGTGGCATGTGATGTCTCCGGACGTCCAGAGTTCTTCTCGCAAATCGTAGTTTCAGTTCACGGGAAACATCAAGCGTGAGAAATCGCGCTTGATCCAAAACACAACGACCCTCGGAAAAGAGGGCCGGAAAAAGGGATACGATGTCAGGAATTCTTGAAGGCAAGACTGCTCTCATTACAGCGGCGGGGCAGGGAATCGGACGAGCGGCCGCTCTTAGCTTCGCCAAAGCTGGTGCTGCGGTGTGGGCAACGGACATCAACCAAGTTGCCCTTGATGCACTCAAAGCCGAGCAGCCCGGCATCGAGATTCGCATCCTCGACGTAATGGATTCGGATGCTGTCGACGGTCTGGCTCATGAGACCGGGACGCTCGACATTCTGTTCAACTGCGCCGGATACGTGCATCAGGGCAATATCTTCGACTGCTCGAAGAAGGATTGGGATTTCTCGTTCGACCTGAACGTTGCTTCGATGTATCGAACCTGTCGCGCGTTTCTGCCTGGGATGATTGCCGCTGGACGAGGAAGCATCATCAACATGTCTTCTGTCGTATCGAGCCTGAAGGGTGCTCCCAACCGATTTGTCTATGCCACTTCCAAAGCTGCTGTTATCGGGCTCACGAAGGCCATTGCCGCGGACTTCGTATCGAAAGGCATCCGCTGTAATGCACTGTGTCCTGGCACGATCGAGACTCCGTCTCTGGAGGATAGGATCGCGAGTCAAGGCAACGTTGACGCGGCGCGCGCCAGCTTTATTGGACGTCAGCCAATGGGGCGATTGGGGAAGCCGGAAGAGATTGCAGCCGCTGCTTTGTATCTGGCCTCAGATCAATCTGCATTTACGACAGGTCAAACCTTGGTAATCGATGGAGGCTGGAGCATTTAGACCTTAATAAAGGTTGCGCCGGTCTCATCGGCGAGACAATCCTGTGGGGCTCTGGTAACCAGTGGCTTTGAGACGAAAAACGGCGTCGTTCTGCAAAATAGGTATACATATAATTAAATAGTGAGCCATTCCATCACAAGAAGTCCTAAACCGCTTGGCGTGTTTGCCAAGCAGAACCTGCATGGTCAGATCGCCGAATATCTTGGAACCAAGATCGTACGCGGCGAACACCTGGTCGGTGAGGTTCTTCCCACTGAGACATCTTTAGGTATTTCTCTTGGAGTGAGTAGAACTGCCATTCGGGAAGCGATCAAGGTGCTTTCTTCGAAAGGGCTTGTCGAGGTCCGACGAAAGACTGGTAGTCGCGTTAGAGCGCAACGGGACTGGAATGCTCTCGATCCAGATGTCATTGGTTGGCAGTTCTCAGGTGACGGGACACCAATAAGGATGATCAATGATCTGATTGAACTTCGCAGAATCATTGAACCAGCATGCGCTCGGCTTGCGGCCAAGTTAGCTACAGCGGAGGAACTCGCGGAGATTGAGAAGGCCTTCATCGAGATGGAGCAAGCTACGGGAAAAACCGAGGCCTCGGTCGAGGCTGACCTGAAGTTTCATCTTGCGATTCTCGAAGCTACCCACAATTCATTCATGCGACCATTCGGCGCTCTTATACAGGCGGCGCTACGAGCGAGTTTTCGGCTGACAAATGCGGACACAGCGGCGTATCGACTGTCACTGACCAAGCATCGAGCAGTTCTTGTGTCCATAAGAGGTAGCGATCCTGAAGCGGCCGATATGGCAATGCAAGCTGTTCTGCGAGGATCCCAACGAGACATTGAACATGTTCTCCGTTCGCCGACTTTGTCCAGCGCGTCGGCGCAAGAGAAGAAGAAGAGATCTACCAGGCGCAAGAGATCCTGATCTCGGATCACGCTCTCGCTGTCGGCTCATGCCATCTTGTCGGATACCGACAAGACCAATCTTCCCTTCGACTAAGCCCCTGGCCCGCCGAGCTTGAATTCGACCTCATCCAAACACCGCAAATAACAGAGATGTTTTGACGCGGGAAAGTTCTAAAATTTCCATAACTAGATTGTATATTCAGCAGTATTTGGAAAATTAGTTCAATATCGTGATAATGTACTTGATTGTAAGCCGATTATCCTTGGTGTTGTCTCGATGTTGAGTGTAAGATGGCTGCGAAAGACGAGTGGCTCTCTAGAATAAGGTCAATCACGTTTCGGCAATTCAATGATCGTCCAAGACATCTTGCTGTTTTGCCTATGAAGTCGAGCGGACCATTTATGAAAAAGATCGGTATGGGCATCATCGGCCCAGGATTTGTCGCAACCCATCATATCGATGCTGTGAGGCGTCTGGGAAACGTAGAGGTTGTCGCCGTTGCAGGCTCGACACAGAAGTCCGCAGACGCGAAAGCCCATGAATTGAGGATCGACCGGGCTTATGGCCACTACCAGGATTTGATCGATGATCCGGCGATCCAAGTTATTCATAACACCACGCCCAATTACTTGCATTATGAGATAAGTATGGAGGCAATTGCTGCAGGAAAACATGTGATATCGGACAAACCACTCGCCATGAACTCCGCCGAAGGCAGGTTACTGCTGGAAGCCGCGACCGAGGCTGGTGTCGCTCATGTCGTCACCTTCAACTACCGCGGCAATCCGCTGATACAACATGCCCGTTCGATGGTCGCCAGCGGGGAGCTAGGAGCCTTGTGCTTCGTACATGGGCATTACTTGCAGGATTGGATGACCGACCCGAGCGTCTACTCATGGAGATCTGACCCCAGAAAGGGAGGCTCAAGCTCCGCGCTCACAGATATCGGCTCCCACTGGTGCGACCTTGCAGAGCATGTTGTCGGCAGTAGAATCAAGGCCGTCCTTGCTGACCTGACTACGGTGGTTCCCGTCCGATACTCCTCAGGCAAGTCTGCAGAGGCATTCACTAAAGGTGACCATAAGACCTCGGCAGAGGTTCGGGTGGAGGGTGAGGATCTCGCAAGCGTCCTGATTCGCTTTGAAAATGGGGCCAAGGGCACCTTCTCTGTTGGTCAAGTTCTTCCAGGCAATAAAAATAACGTTCAGTTGGAAATAAGTGGAAGGGAGTCCTCCTTACGCTGGCAACAAGAGCGCCAGAACGAGCTGTGGATCGGATATCACTATCAGCCGAATCGTGTGATGGCAAAAGATCCGGCATTCGTCTCTGATGGTGCTCGCAGATATATTCACTTACCCGGAGGCCATCAGGCAGGCTGGTCGGATGCATTCTTCAACGTGATTCGTGACGCCTATGAATGGATATCAGCGGGCGCTCGGCCAGAAGCAAAACCTGACGCTCTTGCTACGTTCGCGGACGGATATCGAGCTCATTGCCTGATCGAAGCGATGGTTGCCAGTCACCTCGAAGGTGGGCGATGGACAGAGGTTGAAAGTCACTCTGCCCGAGCAGCCACTGCAAGCTTGCAAACAAAGTAAGATCTCATATTCCGCGTGAGATAGGAGGAACATTGAAGCTTGGAATCTTTACCCCGGTTTTCGGCAACCTTTCTACCGACCAGATGTTAGTCGAGGTTCGCAAGTATAAGAAAGTCCGCGCAATTGAGCTGGGAACGGGAGGCTGGCCGGGAGCAAGTCACGTGGAAGTCGATCTGCTGCTGGCGAGTCGGGACCGCCTGCTCGAATTCAAGAGCAAGATCCGAGATGCTGGCTTAACTATTAGCGCTTTTTCATGCCACGGGAATCCGATTCATCCCGATCCATCGATTGCGAAGAGAGATGACGAAGTCTTTCGAAAGACAGTTGAACTTGCAGCGGTGCTTGAGGTGCCAACGGTCGTCACCTTCTCAGGGTGTCCTGGAGCCGGGCCACGAGATGAAAGTCCAAACTGGATTATTGCCCCATGGCCGCCGGAGTATCTCGATGCTCTAGCCTGGCAGTGGGAGACCAAGCTAATCCCTTATTGGCAGGAGGCCGCAGGATACGCGACCGACCATGGACTCACGATAGCTTTAGAAGCGCATCCGGGGTTCTGCGTGTATAACCCGGAGACACTTTTGAGACTAAGGGATGCTTGTGGTCCCGCGATCGGGATCAACCTCGATCCCAGCCATCTCTTCTGGCAGGGCATCGACATTCCTGCCGCCATTGATTCACTGCGGGAGTCCATCTTCCATGTGCATGCGAAGGATATTGCCTTCAACGGCTCCCAGCTGCGTAAGAACGGAGTACTGGATGGCAAGAGCTATCTTCGAATGCAGGAGCGGTCTTGGATATTTCGCAGCGTGGGGTGGGGACATGGAGAGTCAGAGTGGAAACAGATCGTTTCCGCGCTACGTTTAGCTGGGTATGACTACGTCGTGAGCATTGAACATGAGGACGCTCTCGCGTCCGTTGCAGAAGGACTGAGTTCCGCCGTTAACTTTCTCTCCGGAGTCGTACTCACCGAGCCGCCTGCCGAAGCATGGTGGGTCTAGAGCAGTTCCCATATTGATGTGAAGTGAAGAGTCCCTGCGAGTGCTGTTTTTTGGAAAAACAGCGTATAGATTTGTGGCTCGCTATACACCTATACGGGAACCTGCTCTAGCGGTTATATCGATCTCCGTTGCTGCACTGCTTGCTGAGCACTTCGAAGAATAGGCTGTCTCGATCCTCGACTTGCTACCAATGAACCTGCCAGGGCCTGATGGAACCCCAGAATGATGTCGTCTTCGTCTTGCTGATTGAGGCAGGACGGGATGGTGAGAAGAATGCTGCGGCTGAATAAATCGTCAGCGACCGGGTTTGTACCCTTTTGATAGGAGACTTTCGAGCTTCGATTCTCCTGCAAACTCCAAGGAGCTCCCCTGTTATCAGTTCCGCGCTTCTGAACGAGGCTCGCGATGTTGTAGTAGATGTGTAGTCCATAGTCGGCGAGAACGACGTTGCTGGTGTCTGGACTGACGGTCGCAAGTCCGTTAGCTCGCATCGATGCACACGTTTCCCGCGCCGTCTTCTCGTCTGGATAGGTGGTAATCAAGAATCCACCCGTATCTCCGGTGGGATCGATGAATTTCCTTGGGCGAACCCTGGGAAGAGTCTTGAGAGATTGGAGGATGCGGTATTTGCTGCTGCGCATTCTTGAGATCACTTGAGGGAGTTTACGCAGCTGCACGCGCAAAATTGCTGCCCGAAGTTCGTCCAGCCGATAGCCTCTGCCCCATGTCGTTACTTCGGTTTCGTCACAAGAGAATAGTCCATCCGCGGTCCTTGTGTATCCCGCATCGTGAACCGCCACGGCTCGTTGGTGCAGCCCCTCATCGTTGGTGACGACGCATCCGGCTTCTCCACACGTCATATTCTTGTTTGTCTGAAAGCTAAAGACGCCGATGTCTCCGAAGGTGCCGACCGACCGACCTCCGATGGTGCCTCCCGCGCACTGCGCGCAGTCCTCGATCAGAAAGAGCTTGTGAGTGCGTGTGACTTCAAGCAATCGTGAGATGTCTACATGTCCACCATTCATGTGAACTGCTATGACGGCCGTAGTGCGTTTCGTCACACAGGCGCGAACAGATTCTGGATCGATGCAAAAGGTTTCGTCAATGTCTGCCAGTATCGGGATTGCACCCACATTGACCACGGCCGCTGCGACCGCTATCCACAGATATGCCGGAATGATCACCTCTTGGCCGGGGCCAATGCCAAGCGCGGCAAGAGCCGTTATGAGGCCACCTGTGCCGCTCGTAACAGCTAAAGCGTGCCGGATACCGATATGTGCAGCAAATTCAGACTCGAAAGCGTTGACTTCCGCCTGTGGAGTGAGCGAATAGTAGCGATAAAGAGACTTACTTCTAACGACTCTCACCGCCGCCTCGACTTCCTCCTCATCCATGCCATGGACGCCAGGAAACTCGCGAGGCAAAGGTTCGGTTCGAATCGGCGTGGCCGCTTGCACAAAACTTCCGGCCTTCTTCTCTAGCAGCTGGCTCATTGTCTTTTACGGTTCCTAGGGGGCCATAAACCCTCCAATTAGATCAAGTCTCGGTTGTATCTTTTCGCATGTATCATAGTCAAACGACAGTTTTGATAGGGCGTGACAGTGCTCTTCACGCTTGGCCGTAATTCCTGATCCGCTGTTGAGGCGTATGGGGCGGACCGCCGCTTGATGCCCAGGATTAGTTGCTGGATATTCCGATACATGCCGATAACTACACCTGCGCCAGTTCGAATAGGATCGAAGAAACACTCGCCCGCAGAGCTGAATATACTTACGCTCATTCACGGAAAGCCTGGAATATCCCGAGTGGAGCTCGCTCACGCTTGCGGTATGAGTACTGGATCTGTGAGTGCGATCGTTCAATCCTTGATTGACAGGAATCTCGTTTCAGAAGGGCAGCAGGTTTCCTCGAAGTCCGGCAGACGTCGCATTGCTCTTCGACTCCGTTCGGAACTCGGCTATGTCGTCGGTGTCGATCTGGGCACTTTTTTCTTAAGGATCGTGATCACGGATATTGGCGGCGAAGTCCTCTATAGCACCGAATTAGAGAGTGGCATGGGCAATGGGCGAGAAGAGATTCTCCGGCGGGTCTTTGCCGCCGTTCGGGAGGCGATCGCATCTGCCCCGATTGATGGCCGACCCTTCCTCGGGATTGGATTGGGACATTCAGGCGTCATCGATTCTCTGAGAGGCATAGTTCTTTCTTTTCCAAGGCCCGGCCAGACAGAACAATGGAAAAATGTCCCACTGCAGAAAATACTCGAGGATAAATTTGGTGTCCCTGCTCTTCTTGAAGACAGTGTGAGAACCATTGCAATGTCCGAAGCGCAATATGGGGCAGGCGTAGGGTTGGAAGACTACATCTACGTTTACGTCGGGATGGGTGTAGGTTCGGCGATCTTTATAAACGGTAAGATCTATCGTGGTTCAGGCGGAAGTGCTGGAGAGTTTGGCCATATCACCGTCGCGGAGAATGGGCCCCTCTGCAGTTGTGGAAATACGGGATGCCTCGAGGCTGTGGCTTCCTGTGCGGCAATTATCGAGACTATGAAAGCCGCCATCAAAATGGGCGTCTCGACCAAGGTCAATGAGATGGTAGAGGGTAATCTCGACCGACTAAGCATCGAAATGATCGCCGAAGCGAGAGATCAAAACGATAGCCTCGCATTCCGCGTCATGAGTCAGGCGGCTTCCAACATCGGAGCTGCGTGCGCCGATCTGGTGAATCTGCTGAATCCCTCAGCAATTGTATTTGGGGGAGGTTTGTTTCGTCACAATGCGGACTTCTTCCTCGACCACTTGAGAAGAACGATACGGCAACGTTCCCTTGAGAAATTGGCCAATGAAGTCACCCTGGTTGCGTCAGCGCTAGAAACCAACGCAGGCGCACGAGGGGCCGCACATCTCATCTCCGGCAAGTTGATTGAGTCCTTATATGCGGATAGTTTGTAAATGAGCGACGTCTATATTGAGACGACCAACCGGGGCTCATACCCATCCGCCGTCGACGATATAGCTCTGATTCGTGATGGCGGAGCTATCCTCAGAGCCTAAAAACAAAACTGTTCGGGCAACGTCCTCAGGCGTCAAACTGCGTTTCAGAGCTTGACGTCCCATGATCTCGGTTTCGTACTCGGGAGTCCACCAGAGGCGTCGTTGGCGTTCGGTCAGGATCGCGCCCGGAAGCACACTGTTCACCCGTATATTCGCCTCGCCAAGTTCGTGGGCCATAGCTCGGGTTAGTCCCATGATTGCAGCTTTCGCAGTAACATAGGCGGGTAAGCCTGTAGATGGGATCATCCATGCGATCGAACTCATGTTGATGATGGAGCCACCTCCGGCTGCTCGCATACCCGGAACCACAGATTGGATGGCGAAAAAATGGTGGCGCAGGTTGACGGCCATCCTGTTATCCCAATATTCGGGGGTGACCTCGGATAGTTCATGGCGATCGTCATTGGCGGCGTTATTTACGAGAATGCGAACAGCGCCAAGGCGGCGTTCCATCTCAGCAAGGGTGATTCGCAATGCTGGAATATCGGTGAGATCACAGCTCAGGAAGAGCGGCGCGTGTGCGCACTGGCCTTTGAGCCTTTCTATTAACTCCTGCGCCTCATTATCTGCAAGATCAACAAACCCGACTCTGGAGCCCTGAAGCGCAAACTGTTCGACCAACGCTGCGCCTATTCCGGTCGCGCCTCCTGTGATCAGAACCACTCGGTCGCGCAGACTTGGATAGTGAGCGAACTCTTCCTGGGCAGCCATCGCTAATTACGCTCCATTGGGAATGTGTTGCGCGTGTCAGTCTCGCCCGGATCCGATATGACGAGTTGCTTCTGTTCACCTAGTCCCTCAATGTCAAGTCGCTCTTGTTGCTTCGGTCCGTAACGCAGTAGTTTCATATCCCTCTTTCCCCGTTCTAGTTTTGCATCAGTAGGCAACGATCACGTTCATAGTAGCGAAGAGCCCTGAGGTTAAATCGAAAGTGCTCGGACGTATTCGTAATCCTTCGTAGCTGCTTCGAGGGCAGTCGTTCCAATAAATGGCGGTTCTTGCTCCACGTAGAAGTGTTCCACTCCCGCCGCCTTGGCCGCTAACAGGATCGGTTTGTACTTGATATAACCCGTGCCAAGAGCCGTTCCCTGAGGAACTTCGTCTCGCTTCAGAGAGGTGCTAGGTTGCGCGGGGCGTACGAAGTCTTTGACATGGACCATGCGATACCGATTCGGATAACGTTTGAAGTAGTTGATCGGGTTATGGCCTGCCGCTACCATCCAGCCGCAGTCGAGTTCGAGCTTCACGAGATTGGGATCGGTGGCTTCTACCAACACGTCATATCCAATCTTCCCCTGGCCCAGGTCCTTGAACTCGGTATTGTGGTTGTGAAAAGCAAACTGCAGTCCAGCCTGCTTCGCTTTCTCGCCAAGCTGGTTACAGTACTCTGCAAAAGCCTTGTAGCCTTCAATACCCATCTCCCCGGATGGCTTGTTGGGAAAGTTACCCATCATGGAGCTTACGGTGTAGTGAACACCTAACGCATTGGCTTCTTCAAACAAGGGGCCTGGTTCCGTACTGCCGAAGTTGAAAAAGTGCGCACTGGCACACCTCAATCCAGCGTTATCGAGAGCCGCTCGAAAATCCTTCGCGGAGAGCCCCGCGAAGCCCGCCGTTTCGACCTCCGCGTAACCGATCGCCTTCACCTTTTTGAGGGTTCCTTCGACATCTGCCTTGAGTTCTCTATCGACCGTGTAGAGTTGAATTCCCGGAGACGTGACCAGAGGCTTGGCCCAAAGAGACTTCGGGAATGCTTCGGTGAACATTACTGCAGCGGCTGTGGCAACGCCGGCCTTGATTGCGTTCCGACGAGATATTGGTCTCATGATCTGTCAATCCCTCCTTCTTGAACTTGCCTTCTATCTCTGGTTTACTGCCTGTCTAAGTTAAAGAGGGGCAGACCATATTGCTACTGCACCTTCTAATGCGGCTACGGTAAGGCAAATGCGACGTAGACACCGCGGGCTGGTGCAATCTGGTATCTTCCTCCTCCAGTGGCAACGACGATGAATTGCTTTCCATCGACCATGTAGGTCGCCGGGGTTGCGCGGCCTGCGTATGGAAGTTTCGTCTCCCATAGGAGTTTTCCATTGCGGCTATCGAACGCGTGGAACTTATAGTCATAGAGACTGGCTCCGATGAACACGATGCCGCCTGCGGTAACGATAGGACCGCCGTAATTCTCTGAACCTGTGTTCTTAATGCCTTTGGCCGCAAGCGCTGGATACTCACCCAGAGGTATCTTCCACAGATACTTTCCGGTGTTCAGATCGATTGCATTCAGAGTGCCCCAGGGTGGCGCGATTGCCGGATAGCTCTCAGGGTCCAAGAACTTGCGATAACCGGTGAAGGTCGGGGCCGCATTCTCCGCACTTATTTTCGCAGCGTCGGATGCGATATCGGCCACGCCAAGGAATCGGAGAAGAGAATCGAGTTCTTCCGTGGGGAGTTTCGGGAAGCCGGGCATTCTGCCTCGGCCTTGATGGATGACTCCAAGAAGTTGATCTTTCGAAAGACGCTGACCGGTGCCGATCAACATTGGGAAAGAAGGCGGAATTCCCTCTAGATGGTCGCCGTGACAAATGGCGCAATGTTCCTGATAGGCGGCCTCGCCCTTCGGATCGGTCGAGGCCGTCTCCGCAACTGGAGGAGATCCCATCTCTTGCTTGTCACTAGCGGTCGAAGTCTTCGTAGCCGAACTGTCGTCCTTCAAAAAACGCAACAGGTTATCGATTTGAGTCGAGTTCAAATTCGGGAAGGTGGGCATTCTGCCCTTTCCTTGATGAACGATGGCCTCAATCTGTTGGTCGGATAGGCGCTTATTGATCCCAACCAGGGAGGGGAATCCAGGGGGGGAGCCACTCCTGTCTGCTCCGTGGCATATGCTGCATTGACTGCGGTAGGTCGCCTCACCGGGCGTTCTTGATGGTGTGTTCTCAGCGAGGCCTCCAGTCCACGCCATTTCATTGGAGTTGATATAGATGACGCCGGTCTTAATATCGACGGCAGGCCCACCCCATTCTGCGCCCCCATCGAACCCAGGAAAATTAACCGTCTGTTTGTTCAGACTGAAGGGGATAAACAGTCCTTCACTTCTAAAGGAGTGAAACTTTTCTAATGCCCAGGCGTGAGCTTCTGGGGTCCGGTTCGTAAGCATGTCTTCCGTCAGAAGCTGCCTCGCATACGGTTCTGGGATTGTCGGACGAGGTTGGGTCGGCGATGCTATCTCACCGGGAACAGTACTCGCTGGATAAGGATGTTCTTCAATCGGAAATAGGGGCTTTCCCGTACTGCGGTCGAATAGGTAAAGGTAGCCCTGCTTCGTTGTTTGAGCAATCGCATCGACACGCTTACCGTCGTGCAAGACAGTCATGAGAGACGGTGCGGATGGAAAGTCACGATCCCAGAGATCGTGATGAACGCCTTGGAAATGCCAGATACGTTTGCCGGTATTCGCGTCCAGGGCAAGAAGTGTGTCGGCGAAAAGATCGTTGCCGAGTCTATCGCCACCGTAGAAATCGAATGATGCGGAACCTGTTGGAACATACACAATCCCTCGTTTCATGTCGAGGGACATACCGGCCCAATTGTTTGCTGCTCCTGAGTGTTGCCAGGCGTCTTTGGGCCACGTTTCATACCCGAATTCACCAGGATGCGGGATGGTATGGAAACTCCAGCGCATAGATCCTGTATGCACGTCGAAGGCTCGGATGTCTCCTGGAGGTGCCGGTAGAGTCTCGGGCATCTCTCCTCCAACGATGATGAGATCCTTGTAGACGATTCCGGGAGTGGTGAGCGCGGTCGATTGGAGTTCAAAATCTCCACGCAAGTTTTTACGGAGATCGATTCTCCCGTCTTCACCAAAATTCTTGATCGGCTTTCCGGTCTTCGGATCGAGCGCATAGAGGTAGTTCATGACCCCGGCAAACAGTCTGCTCTCTTTCCCGTCGGTCCAGTAGGCAACTCCGCGGACAGGTTGAGCAGCTGCAATCCCTGAGTCAAACTTCCAGAGCAGCTTTCCGGTTACGGCGTCGAGCGCGATAACTTTTTGCGATGGAGTATAGGCATAAAGGACACGCCCGACGATGAGAGGGTTGGTTTCCATACCTCCGGGTTCGCCTGTATCGTAAGTCCACGCAATCTTGAGTTTTTTAACGTTAGTCCGGTTGATTTGAGTCAACGCTGAATAGTGATCATTGGAGGGGTGTCCACCATACACAGGCCAATCGGAGGATGGGATTTTCTCTTGGGTTCTCCCGTGCGTGGCTGCAGAGACGTTCCTGGCACGGACGCCAACTGAAATTCCGATCAGCGAGATAGCTAACAGAGCTGCGCTTGCGTTCTTGATTTCCATTTGCCTGTCATTCCGCAATTGATTTCCGTCATGAAGATCGCCTCAATAGGTCGACGGACGCCCTTTGGGCATCGCGCCCGAAACGCTAATCAATGTATTTAATGAGCTGCATAAACCCATAGTCCATGTGCAATTGCTGATGACAGTGCATGAGTGTGTCCCCTGGGTTGTCCGCAACGAAGTCGACCGCAACAGTATCCAATGGCATCACGTTCACAACGTCCTTGAACAATCCGCTCATCTCCGTTTTTCCGATCTTGCTGATCTCGAAGGTATGCCTGTGAAGATGCATCGGATGTTGATCTCCGCTGCCGTTGCGCAAGATCAGACGATACCGTTTTCCTCGGCGAACATGTAGCCGATTGGTATCGGGCCAGGACTTGTTGTTGATTGTCCAGGAATCGAATTGAGAACCGTTGACGGAACCGATATCGCGGAAGGTAAGCACGAACGTCTCATCCGGTTCTTTTGCTTTACCCTTCTGGGCAAACTGGCTGTAGTCCCAATCTGCAGGAGAAGTATCTCTCCAAACTGGTTTTCCGCTTTGTCCGGCGTACTCTACGACAATGCCGAGGCCCATCGCGCGGCTCTTCTCGAGCGTTGAACCCAAGATCCAAACTCCGGGATTGTTCATCTCCACGATCGTGTCCACGCGTTCGGCTACCGCCAGGGACAATACCTCGACTGATCTGGGACTTGGTACAGGATTGCCGTCCATGGCGATGATCTTGAATGTATGACCTGGAAGTGAAAGTACAACGTTCTCTGTGGCGCTGGCGTTTAGCAGTCGCATCAATACACGTTGGCCCTGCTTCACCCTGAGGGGCTCGCCTTGTCCCAGCATGTGCTGGTTAAACGTTGCGTATCGATACACCACGTCTGAACCGGTTGTAAGTGGCATATTCGCGGATTGCGCACGCATCGTTTCAACCATGGGTGCAAATGAGGGTTCCCAATGGCGAACAGCGAGATTGACCTCCTGATCGTAGTGGCCTGGATCATGCGCTCCGTCGATCAGAAGAAATCCGAATTGGCCGCTGTAGGCTCCGAGAGTCAAGTCAGCTCCGGCCATAGCATGTGTGTGATACCAGCGAGTCCCGGATGGTCGGGGTGTGAAGTTGTAGCGAAGGGTCTGTCCAGGCGCAATCATCGATGACCCTTCTTCCATCGCGCCATCATTAAGTGAGTCAATAGCCAGACCATGCCAATGAACCAAATCAGGACTACTGGTAGTGTTGGCCACTTCAATCGCCACCGGCTTGCCCTCGGTTAGGCGAAGCGTTGGGCCTGGAACCTGGCCGTTGTAGGCGACAGTTTTGAGATTGATCCCTTTGCCGATTTCGACCGAACATTCTTCGATCCGCAACCGGATATCTACGTGGGGTGAGCCTGATCCGTGGCCAGGGGTAAAGGCTGGGAGCGTAGACGCGAGAACATGATGGCCGACAGCAGCCCCGGCTAGTGACAAGAATTGTCTGCGCCTCATTCATTCACCTTATCTGAGCTCATACGGCAATATCGATTCGGCCTGAATCTCGATATTGTTGGCCTGCTTCTGAGGTTGCAACCTGTACCTTATACAGTGGTTCCGGCTCAATACGTCACCACGGAATAAATTCAATCATGACATAACTATCTTTGAAATAGGCAAATATAAGACAATATTTCGTCATAATTAAACTTAAAGCTTGACATCGTGTCATTGGATTGCCTAATCTCCGGCCATCAGAGTTTTCGAGATGCGTGGGAACGTAAACATGCGCGGCCGCTCTCGGAGGTCTCTTTCGAGACAGCGTCACGAAGTTCAACGGCTTTGGATCCGTCAGAGGATACGAGGTTCATTCAGGGCTCAGATCGGGAACTAAATAGCAGGCGCAGCATACCGCCGCTCAGGCTCTCGCACCAGAGCCTGCGGGAGTGCTCGGGCCAGATCTATCTCAAGCGCAAGGAGCATCTTGCGCGGTCGAAATCACCTTTGCGGTTCATTCTATGGAGGAGAACACGATGTTACGACGCAACAGTCTTTGGTCGGCGGTCATTCGCCTGATATCCGCTATGTATTCTTCCCGAATCACAGACGGTTCGAATCCGTCTGTCGTTTGCCGCCTCTGGACGGTGGCAGTTCCAACTGCGGAGATTCATGGTGTGCGAGGCTGGCTGCGTCCTTACCGCGAGGTCAGGCTTCTACTGATGCTGGTTCTTGTCCTCACATGCGGCAGCGCATGGGCACAGACTACAGGGACTCTTCTCGGGGTAGTATCCGATCAAAGTGGAGCTGCTGTCCCATCAGCGACAGTTCGAGCCACAAACACCGATACGGGTTTTGTTACGAGCACAAAGTCTGATTCAGCGGGCTCGTACTTGAGTCCTTTGCTACCGTTGGGCCATTACACGATCTCTGTTGAAGCAAGCGGATTCAAAACGTTCGTCCGATCCGGAGTACTGGTTCCTGTCGCACAGAGTATTCGCGTAGATGTGAAGTTAGAAGTTGGGCAGTTGACTCAAACGGTTAATGTCATTGGTAGTGAAGTCAACATTGACACAACCGACGGAACACTTGGTGCGACTGTGGACACCGTTCACCTGGAGAGCCTTCCGTTGGATGGAAGGAATGCCATGGGGCTCCTTGGTACGCTTCCCGGTGTTGCCACATCATCCGCGCCAACTTACTTTACCTCGGCTCGAAGTGGCCCATCCTACAGCATTTCGGGAAACAGAACCGATTTCGGCAACATGATGCTTGACGGCCAATCGTTGACCGATGCGATTGAGAATGGCAACCAGAATCTGCCTACTGTTGACGCCTTGGCGGAATTCAGGGTTCTTACAGACAGCTATGGTGCAGATTATGGAAGGGCAGGCGGCAGCGTCATCACGGCTATCACCAAGTCGGGTACCAACCAATTTCATGGATCCCTGTGGGACTACCTGCGCAACGACGCATTTGATGCTGCCGGCGCATTCGTGCCGCCCGGCCAAGCGAAACCACTCCTGCGCCAAAATCAGTTTGGTGGCGATCTGGGCGGTCCGGTCCTTCTTCCTAAATACAACGGCAAGAATCGAACCTTTTTCTTTGTAGCTTACGAAGGGCTTCGAATTCATCAGCAGAGTCTGACCACGGCATACCCACTCACAGCATCAGAAAGGGCCGGAGACTTTTCTGCTTTGTTGCCTTCGCAGGTCATCACAGATCCAAATACAGGCCTGCCATTCCCAGGCAATATCATTCCCGTCAACAGAATCGACGCTGTCGCAACAACCGTGATGGGTTTGTATGTACCGTTGCCCAATGGTACCGTCAATGGCGTTCCAGCCCTGCACCTTGCACAGAGCGCGCCGGTCACGACTAACGAAGTGATTTACAAAATAGATCAAACGCTGGGAGCTAACGACAGGGTATGGTTCCGTTCCTACCGAAGCAACACAAACAGTCCGTCGCCAGCAGCTATCCCGTTTTGGAATGATCCTGGGAGTTACAACTATCAGGCTTATGCGCTGGCTGAGACACATATCTTCAGCCCTAATCTGATCAATCAGGCGGAGATCTCCTACTCGCGTCCGGAAGGGATCAGTGGAACCGAAAAAAACGGTGAGTCGGCGCTGGATCTTGGCATCCATACCAATGGATTCACTCCATATCCCCAAACTCCACAATTTTCCGTGAGTGGCGCTTTCGGATTCGGCACCGATTGGTATATCGATGAACCTTCTTATTTCCGCCAAATTGATGACACGATCTCATGGAATCACGGGAAGCACGACATTAGGGCGGGTTTCATGTTCAATTACATGGGAAACGGAGATCTTGCGTATCCAGCGATGGGGCTGTCATTCACGGGGCTGTTTTCGGGGAATCCGAGTGCGGACTTTCTGCTCGGACGTCCGCAATCATTCAATGTGACGACCACCATCATCGACGACGGCACCTCCAAACTGTTCCAGCCTTTCTTGCAAGATGACTATAAGGTCTCCAAGAGGTTGACGCTCAATCTTGGGCTTCGCTACGACCTGCAAACGCCCTGGGTAGAAAAAGCTGGCGGCGCCTCGACTTACAGAGCTGGCCAACAATCCACGGTATATCCAACGGCGCCTCCCGGGTTAGTCGTTCCAGGAGACAAGGGGGTTCAACCGGGTCTTTATAGCACCTGGAAGTTGGGTCTCGAACCTCGGATTGGCTTTGCTTGGGACGTCACGGGCACCGGCAAAACTTCTGTGCGAGGTGCCTGGGGATTGTTTCACGCTGTGATCGACGAGGAAGTCGAGGCAATTGAAACGAACAATGAGCCTTTCCTGGTTGGGTTCAGCTCTACACCGACCAACACCGAACCCCCCTGGGCAACCAACCAGACCCATTGCCTTACAATCCGAAGAACCCGAGCTTCGGCCCGTACCCGGGGATAACCCAATCGTATCTTGACCCGAAGTACAGACAGGCGGATATTCAACAATTCAATCTCAATATCCAGCATCGATTTGGTGCCGACATCTTTGCTGAAGCCGCGTATGTGGGGACGGTGGCGCATCACCTGTATGACTCTGAGGACCTGAATGCTGCCGTCTACGGTACGGGTGCCACCGAAGCCAACGCGCAATCCCGGCGGCCGATTTTACCGCAGTATTACGGCAGCATGCCTTCTCTCACCGACGACACCACCTCCGCCTACAATTCGCTACAAGTGGATGTGCAAAAGAGGCTCTCACACAGCTATTCGATTCAAGTGGCCTACACTTGGGAGAAATCGATCGATAACAGGTCGCAGTCATTGCTTGGGTCTGGGGCTCAAAATCCAAATGATGTGAAGGCTGAACGGGGACTTTCAGACTTTAATGTTGGCCAGATTCTTGCGATTAATGGGATATGGGATCTCCCAGCAATGAAGGGCAAAGGAATCTTAACCGCTGTAGCGGGAGGCTGGCGGTTGACAGGGATTGTTCGCTACAACGGAGGCACCCCTCAATCGATATTGTCAGGCGAAGACAATGCTTTGATCGGATATACCCGTGCCAATAGTGGCCAAGAGAGAGCCGACATTATTGGAAATCCAAAGCTGTCATTTAGTCGCTCCCGCGGGGCGCAGGAAGCCCAATATTTCAACACTGCGGCATTTTTACAACCCAACCCAGGCCAGTTCGGCACAGTCGGACGGAACACCATCGTCGGTCCGGGCAATCTCCAAAACGACTTCGCGTTCATGAAGAAACTTGTCACCTTTCCTCGCCAGATGGGAGGGTTTCAGTTTAGGGCTGACTTGTTCAATCTCATCAATTGGACGAATCTTGGACAGCTAAATAACACATTAAATTCTTCGGCGTTTGGTCAGATTTCGAGCGCCGGTTCTGGAAGAATTGCGCAATTTGCGTTGAGGTATGACTTCTAGTCATCGATAGACAGCGCGCCTCTACTAGCTAGTGGTGCGCTGTGAACTGCCGGTAAACTGAGCAGTTCTCACGACAACCGTGGCGAGAACTACTGCAGGTATCGCCACGGCTAAACATGCTGTGCCGCGAAGTGGCGGGCGGTTGTCAGCCTCGCATCTCCGTCCCTGAGTGTGATTGATGGCCGTCTAACTAAAATCAAGCCAGATAATCCCTGGGGGGCCAGGTTGCTGTACCTACGACTGATGTCAAACAAGTGGAGGAGAGCTACGTCACTCAGGCACTCGATCTGACACTTAGCATTGGTCTGGAATCCGCAGATACTATGGGTGCATGCGCGGCCGTCGCCACTTCGTTCTCATCCCCCTGGCTGCGTTGCTCGCAGTACTTCCTCTTATCGTTCGAGGCATCTCGTGCGGCCACGACATTGAATTCCACCTCCGCAACTGGCTCGAGGTCAGTTCCCAGTGGAAGCAAGGTGTCCTCTTCCCGCACTGGGACTTCACTGCGGCATGGAACTCCGGTGAGCCTCGCTTCGTCTTCTACCCGCCACTTTCGTGGATCATCGGTGCTGCACTTCGGCTTTTCCTGCCGTGGATTGCGGTTCCGACGGTCTTCATTTGGCTGGCTTTGACAGCATCCGGCTTTACCATGCACCGGCTCACCCGTGAATGGACTACTCCAAGCAACGCTCTCATCGCGGCGTGCTTCTACATGGTTCACCCCTACATGCTCTTCACTGTCTACGAACGCGCAGCCTATGCCGAACTGCTAGCCGCTGCTTGGATCCCTCTGCTCCTGCTGGGCATTTTGCGTCCACGTCTCACTATCTCGGGCATTGCGATTCCTATCTGCCTGCTTTGGCTTTCGAATAACCCGGCAGCTGTGATGGGCTGCTACAGCTTCGCATTGTTGGGCGTGATTCGTGTTATCTCCTCTGTCTGTGGCGGCCGGGATCCACTGGCTTGTTTTAAGGAAGCTGCGAAGATCTCAGCGGGTCCGATCCTCGGGATCGGACTCGCAGCCTTTTATATTCTCCCTGCGACCATTGAGCAGCACTGGGTCCAGATCAACATGCCGTTCATGAGAGGTGTGCGATACCAGGATAACTTCGCCTTCGGCCACATCGGCGATGCGTTCCACGACACTATTCTCCGCGCGGCCTCGCTCTGCGGAATCAGCCTCTTTGTCTTGAGTGGAGTCTTCGCCGTAATATCACTCCGTGCCGGAAAGCCCGATAATGAGCGCGCAGCCTTGGAAAAGGAGCCGCGCAATCGCGCCATCCTCGGCGCCCTTGCTTTGCTTGCGTGTGTCGTCTCCTTCTTGCTTACCGCTCCCAGCGCCTTCCTATGGGCGCATATGCCAGAGCTCAAGTACCTGCAATTCCCCTGGAGGTTCTGCACGATCCTTGGCGCAACGACGGCATCGTTGTTGGCGTTCGCGATACGCCGAACCAGATTGCATCCGGCTGTCGCAGCAGCAACGGCACTGGCCTTGACGCTAGGCTTTACCTTGGGCGGTGACTATTTCTTTCGCCAGCCCTTCTCCCCGGCATTCTCTGTTCGCGGCATCATGCATGACTTTTATCAAGGAGTACCCTACGACCCAACAGATGAGTACACACCCGTCGGTGCCGACCCTTTGGCGCTCGACCATGCGAACCCGGTGCTTTGGATTGCCGTCCATCCGACAGACCCCGCCCCGCAAACGGGTGCGAGCTATTCGATCGACCTCGAGCGTAGGCTCCACTTCAGTGTGTCGAGTGCCATCCCCGCCTTCGCCGTGCTCAGCCTTCGGGATTATCCCGCGTGGAGAATCGCCGTCAATGGAAGCTCTGTAGGTGCCCGGCCGCATCGCAAAGACGGCCTGATCGCCCTGCCGATCAACAGCGGTGTTTCGAAGATCGACATTACATACGCTCGCACGCCAGACCAGATCGCGGGCTGCATGATCAGCGCTCTTTCAGTCGCCCTACTATTCTTTATCTGGTGGAGGTGCGAACGAACAGCCAGTAAAGGGCTTCGCGCAACTCGGCTCTCCGGAACCTTAGAACCTGTCTAAATACTGAGTTGATCGCCAGAGGAGCAAATGCGCGAAGGCGATGTGGCTCCTGGATTCTGCCGAGGAGTGTCGCCGTGCCGCGGCCGTGCCGGAAGAGACGGAGTTTGCCACCAAGCCAGAGTTGGCGCGCCGCATGCTCGAGCGCGCGGCGACAGCTGGCACACCCTGTAGCTGGGTCGCTGCCGATGAGGTCTATCGCGCAACAACAGCAAGCTGCGGCAGTTGACTGATGCCACAAAAAACACATTGACATTCATGTGTTAGGTGCCTACGGTGAATTTGTCCTCGCATTGGAATCGATTCCATCGCTAATAAGTTCGGGATGAGCGTGGGCGGTCTGAGCGTTAAGTCTCGGATAACTGCGAACAAGGGCACCAGTTTGAATCAACAGTGCAGTACCTCTTCAGGATGTTTTTCGCAATTGTTGGACGGGATTTACCTTCAAGAATAGGTGGAAACATAACAAAATGCTGAGTTTGAAAAAATCATTGTTTTCGCTATCCAAGTTATATGTCGCAATCTCTATCGGCATGGCTGCATCGCTGGCAGTAGCGCAAGACGGTCGGAGTGTGATCACGGCCGCTGGAGAACAAAAGAATTTCGCATTCGAAGTTGTTTCGATTCGCCCGCAAGACCCGAAAGCGCAACTTGGCGCCGGTGTGACATTTGATCCCACGCCGGACGGCTATCGATCAGCGCTCACGGTCTACCAAATGATCTTGCTCGCCTACTCCCCTGGAGACTACAAGAACTGGATGAGTACGCCATTGGAAAATGCTCCGACCTGGAATGGTAGCTGGTTTGTCATCGATGCACGGGTAGCTCCTCGAGACATGGAAGCCTGGCGCAAGCAGAGTAACAACCACGAACTTTTGCGCGCCGCCATGAAGTCCGTGCTGAAGGAGCGTTTCCGGTTGGTAATAGAAGAAAAGAAGGCAGTGATTCCGGATTACAGCCTGGTGGTAAAGAAGAGCGGGTCAAAGCTGCAATCCTATGTTCCTGGTACCGCATTGCCCTCTGGATATAATTTGCCCAGTGGTGGTGTTCGGATCATAAATACAGATTCCAATGGATCGCCGCAGATCAGCTTTTACGGAGCCACTATCTCAGACCTTGTTGACTGTCTCAATCTTGCTTCTCCCATGCGTCCTGTGCGGGACCACACCGGCATCCTAGGCCGGTACAGTTTCATCTTGCCGCGCGATCCGAATGGTTCGCATGAATTGAGTGAACAGATACATAACTACGGTGTGGACCGTCTTGGCCTGCAGTTGAAACCTGGTGCATCCATGAGTGTTGGTCTCGTCATCCGCCACATCGAACAACCATCTGTGAATTGACTTTATCCTCTAGCCACTTAGAGGCAGGGATACGGGAGTACCGCTGATTTTCGCGGCGCAAAGACGGCAAGTCGTTGTGCGGGTAAGGACGCATAGCATGCAGTGCGATATCAGTAGGCTTGAAGTTCTTCGCACCGCTCCTAGCAATGGTTCGGGGCGGAGGTGTTCAGGATCAGGAAGAATGTCCTGGCAAGAGGTGGCATGCGTGAAGACAAAAGGAAACTCTTAGTCTTCCGCAAGTCAGATGCAAAAGGTTCGTTCTATAGAAGATCATGCAACGGAACGAAGCTCTGGATTATCACCGAGGCTGACCGCCAGTCTACGTGCCTGCTTCTGCCGAGCGAATACTAGCAGTCCGAGGGTATATGACCTTAGAGCGTACTGTGCCGCCCGAGGCATTTCACACGTGAACGAATATGTCGATGCGGGCGTATCCGGAACAAAGGATTCGCGGCCGGAACTCAACCGCTTAATAGATGATGTGCGGAAACGTAAGGTGGACGTGGTTCTAGTGTGGCGATTTGACCGTTTCGCGCGTTCGACCAAACCCTTGCTAGGGTAATCCCACCGCTCTTGATTGAGGGCGCCGATACTGACCAGCAATGCGAGTTTTTTCTATCGAGCAGAGAGACACGTAACGCGAGATCTGCCGTTGAACGGAAGGGGCTGTCCTGTTGACATCCTTGTTCTTAGCGCAGAGGCCCCGAGAACGCCGTTGCCTGAATTTTCGGGGCCCGTAGGGTCGTAGATGCCAGAAGACGGCTGCAAACGCTTCAGAAGGGAAAAATTGGCGCAGCCGGAAGGTAGGCTCGCAGCATGTTTCTGCGCAGCAAACCCACCCCACTCAAAACCCAATTGCGGGTAGAGAACGGGTGCAAAATTTCTACGGATCAGACGATCGAGAGTCCGTCATGAAATGGAACAGTACGGTATCACGCCAGAAGGCCTCCATACATTGATTGCTTCAAACCAGGATGTACTTCTCTTTGATGTGCGCCTTGCTCCAAGACGTCGATTGTGCTGCGCCGTCCGTGCTGAGCGCTACGGCTTGCGCCTCAACCTGATTCACCACCGAGCTTTCAAATCCCGCGAACTCGACGCCAACCTTGTATGGACCGGGCGGCAACGCGGGCATGCGGAAGTCTCCCGATGAGGTGGTTGTAATTCGAATGACAACGTTCGTGTCCGTATTCGTGATGATTACTGAAGCGTTGGGAACGACCACCCCAGTGGAATCCGTGACCCTCCGAGGATTGTTCCTGTCGCACCGGCTTGGCCCAATAGAGTGCCCGTTGCAAAGAAAAGAGCGGTGAGACACAAAACTAAACGGATCATGCGCATTGCTTGAAACTCCTAAATTTTTCTTCCCCTGCTTACGGCGGTTAACTCGGTGATCAAAAAACTGTCGAGCATTTGGCGCTCTTTCATTGCCCTTTGCGTCAACCAACCGGCTCGCAAAGTGTGCGAGAGGTTTGCCTCCGTGTTCGATAAATATGACTACCCACCCGTTCGTGCATTCTGGTCAGCGCTCTGGAGTTGGGGAAAGGCAGTAATACGCAGCTTGGCCGCACCGTAGGGAATTAACTCGAGCATCTCTTCGGGAAGCGGGCTGATCTGCGGGCCCTTCGGCACCGGTGCCGCGACACCAT